>Ga0214543_1001662_pt1 | contig 43341 bp, 14 predicted proteins | sample CNSS2metaG_FD_160094 | JGI IMG/M metagenome (GOLD analysis project Ga0214543, IMG submission 160094) | Root nodule microbial communities from cowpea collected in UCLA plant growth center, Los Angeles, California, USA - CNSS2 | ecosystem: Host-associated > Plants > Roots > Nodule | place: USA...
TAATTACTAATTTGGTATCAAATTAGAGAGGACAAAATTGAATCATTTTAAAAAATTGGGGGACTAAATTGAATCAAAATTGTAAATAGAGGGACTAAATTGAAAACAACCAATGTTAGCTTGACACATGGCACAATCGTGACCTGCCACGTGGCAGTACATTTTTTAAATAAAAAATTTTTAAATTGACACGTGTCACAATCATAAGGTGACACGTGGCAGTTTAATTTTTTTTTAAACAAATTTTAAAAAAAAATTTAAAAATTAAAAAAAATTAAAAAAAAAATTGAAAATTCTACAAAATGACACGTGGCAGGTCAAGGAGATGGTGTTAAAGTTGACTTAACGGCAATGACCAAATTGAACCTTTTAAAGAATTAGAGGACCAAATTGAACCAAAAAATAATAAGGGGACCAAAATGAACAAACCCAACAAATTAGGGGACCAAAATGATAATTAAGCCTAAATTTAATTAACGAAGGTAAAAATAAAAATATAATTATTTTAATTTAAAATAACAGATTTTTTAAAGAATAAAATTGAAAAAGAATGTGTAAAAAAAACGAATTCTCTTTACATATAAATATGAAAATAATAATAATCAAAAAGTAATATTATTAGACTTTAAAAATATGTTAATTAAAAATTAAGTATTTTTATAATTTTATAATAAATAATTAATTGAATTACAAGAATAATTATAAAATTTAAAAGATAAAAATAATAAAATAATTTATATTAATAAAAATAAAATCAATAACAAAATGTTACACAAAAGACAATGTGAAAGGGGTTGTAAAAGTTAATATTTTACAGATAATAATTATAAATATCTAATATGATGATTTAAATACTTTTTCTAACATTTAAAACCCCACAAATTTACGCTAACTTTTTTTTTTTCACAATTAAAAGTTATTGGCGATTTGACCTACAAGAAAGTAAAACAATTCCAATATACCATGACTAATACACTTTTTCTTTTTATAAAAAATTATCTGCTTCTTCACATAGATAAATAAAAATAATAAAATGAAATTTTAAATATTTTTAAATTTTAGCAAAACCCTATAAACAATAAATTGAATAGCAAATAGAATCAGACTCTGCAGAACGATGCAAATACTATTTTGGGTTTTCACAAGTTCTTCCCAGTTGAAGCTTTGGCGGAAAAAAAATCTATGGCCCTTTTTCTCTGCAAATTGATTCAGTCTCCCTTTCATTGATGGGGTGGTGCACAATGTGCTTCACTTGTTGCTGGAAAGACCACCCTGGTGATTTTATTTTTGTTTTTTCGAAATAGAGTTTTGCTGAATTTTGTAGTAAAGTTGTAAACTTGATTATTTTTATTGTCTGTCGTTTTTGGGCTGGGTTTGTCCAATGGTTTGGTTGCCTTTCTTTTTTGTTGATTGAGAATGTGGCGTCTTTGCTATAGAAGGAGAACACAGATAAATTATGTGTGAATGGCGAGAGTAAGAGAGGAATTATGCCTAGTAGCACATTTACCAAGAGGGTTTAGTGGCATTGAGGTTAATCTTTAAAACAACAAGCTTTAAGTGGTCATAACATTTTCCTGAGACAGATTATTCTCCTTGCCCAAGAATCAGGGGGTCAATATAATTTTGATTGCAAATGTTTTGTCCATTTAACGATGAGGAAGAGTTCTCCATGAAATGTCTCAAGAGCATGTCATTTGATATCAATCAATTAATAGTGTTGTTAAGGATTCTAGTTTTGGATAGAAAAATGACATTCGAGACAATTTCTTTGAAGAAGAGAATGATATGATTTTGACATGGTACATATAACTTTGAATTTTCTCTATAATTTTCATTTTTGTTTTTAGTTAAGTGGTTGAATAGTCACATGGAAGATAAAAAAATTCACAAGAAGGTAAATCATTCATGTGCTTAAGGTGGAATACATATAGTGAGAATTAAAGAGAGCATTAGTGAGAGTTAATTACTAGTCAAAATTAAAGGTAATTTAGTCGGAATTAATGTGAAATTTATAGGATCTTATGTAATTTATGAATTCTGAAATAATGTGTTGAGTTTCTAATTTCTTCTCATTTTTTTTTTGTCGAATTTTTTTTTCTTTTTTCTTTTGTTTTTTTTTTTTTTTTTTATCGAGTCCTTCTCTTTTAATTTTGTTTCTTCAGTAATTTATTATCTCTCTTTATCTCTATATATGCTCTTTCTTTTATTTTCTTCTTCTCTTCTTGAACTTCTCTTTCAATTTCCTTTTAATATATGAAACAAAATCATTAATTAAAAATTTGTGACACGCATGGAGTTGAGGAACAACTTTAGCACCATTTCCTGCCGTAAGTTAAAAAAAATTTAAAATTAAAATTGAATGTAAAAAAAATTACTGAACATTAAGAGCTGAAACTCTTTTACCAACTGACCAGAAAATAGAAAGTGTACTATTATGATATTTAATTTGGGGAAGAATATTAATACTATACTAAATCAAAATCATGAGAATGTGATGATAAGTTATAGGGTTGATTGTCACATATTATCCTAAAAAAATCAAATTTGGGTTCTTTTAACTCAACTCCATAAAGTTCTCACATAGATAAACTTTGCATTCTTTTAGTTCTCACATAGATAAACTTTGCATTCTTTTAGAATTCTTGTCTCTCTAATTGCATAACAAGTACATGGCTAAATTATTTAAAACCTTCTAAATTCCACATTAATTCCTGCCAAGTAACTTCTAATATCCACTATTAATTAACTCTCACTACTACTTCCTTTAATTCCTACTATTAGTGTTATTATTTCTACCTTGAGAACATGAATGATTCACCTTTACGTAGTTTTTCTATCTTCCCATATTCAACCACTTAATTACAAACATAATATAAGTTACAAAGAAATCCAATATTATATCGACCCTCTCAAGACTATTTTATGTAAAAATTATATATTGAACAGGCTCGGTGTGAATAATGATTTTCATTATCTTGGTTATGTAAGTAGCTCCTTCAGCACATCATAAGTAGAGGGTGTTGTTGTCTTTGCATATCATAGTTTAAATTGAAGTTTCTGTCAGCACATCATTATCTATGTCTTTGTGGGATTTTAAATTGAAGTTTCTGTCATGATTTTTGCTAGTCAATGCAAAATGCAATGGTAGTGGTGGCCGCAATTAAGGTATCATGTCCATGTGAAGTGATACAATTCATGATTTTAAACCTTGGATCACATTCACAGTTGTGGAATCGTGTTGGATGAAGGAACTTGAGTAAGATTTACAGTGGCAGAACATGAAATATCCTTCTGAAACTTTTGAAGACACAATATCATGTTCGAGAAGTAGGATCTTATCTTCTTCAATTGGAAATGGTTCAAACTTGCTTTTATTAATGGAAATAATTGATTCATATTCTTGCAGTAGTCCTTCAGGAACAACATCCATGTGTTCTTGAAGCAAAACCGGGTCTTTAATAGAGGCGGGACAATCAACAAGGGCTTTGATGCAGAGAAGAAAATCTGACATAGATCAATCTTCAAGAATCATCTATCTAAGCTCAATGCAAAGCTGCATCACTCCTGGTCTTGTTTATCTGTGAAAATATTCATGGATCTTATCCCATTCTTGAGAGGAATGAACACATCCATGTATGTGAGAGACAATGTATGCTGGATTAATACTTACCAGAATCACAATTGGCTTTGACGAGAAAATGAAGCAGAATAATAGGATTCACTACTACACATAACTGTGCTAACAGACGCAATCACTTTTGTACTGTTCAGTCTATAATACACAAATATATTTTCTCTCCAATATTGTATCAATTATATAGGTGTTATAGCAAAAGTAGCTAGTGCAGGGATCCTCAGCAAAAGATGATCTACAATCTCTCCTGGTGCTGCAGTTAAAGTCTCATAAGGAAGTACATCTATTGCTTCTTACTGAACCATTTCATGAGGTTTACTTCCCACTACCTTTGTTCTATCAACAGGTGGAGAATCTTAAAGACATTGGGAGACTGCAATGGAGACTGCAATAAGTGCCTTCTATCTCAATGATTTCATTGGAAGCTGAGGATTTGGCAATTCGTTTTCTTCATGGATACACAGCAGTTCCTGTGTGAAAAGGCATTTCTGATATTCTCAATTTGTGGTTATTTAGTGTATCTTTTTGGAAACGTGGAATGAAATGTTCCAATCGTTATTGGTCATTGGTTGCCTCTTCAGTTCATTCAGATTGAGCAGCTCAGCTAGCTTCTTTGTACTGTTTTGTTAATGTTCTTTTTAGGAGGTATCTTTTGCTAGATCTTCAGCAACGTTGACATGCAGGGTTGCATGTTCCTTTGTTAGCAATTTTTGCATTTTGGTATGTTTCCTGTGGATTTATTTTCCTTGCATGTGTACCTTTTCTATCTTGACAAGTTCTTGTTTTAGAAAAACTAGAAAAAGAACTATGTAGCTCACAATTTTAACAGAAAGTTTGGTTTTTTAATCTGATATTCCATTGTTTTACTACCAATTACCCTCATACATGTGAGAGGGGATACTTTTTCCTACCAATCCTATTATTATATTCTTAAAATAATTTAATCTGTAAATAAATCGTTTTATTATGGATCTGTGAAAGAGTCAAATTCAGTATTGATGGTTGCAGGTTAAACATTCAGAGGATCAGCTCTTTATACTTCTGACATTTTGATTGGTTTTGCATTGTTGAGACTGCTACTTCTAACATTTTAACTGGCTTTGCACCATTGAGACTGCTGCCAAGGTATTTGTATTGTTCAGATTATCTTATATTGATATATAAAACGGATTGCGCTCTTTTGTGATTTTGTCAAAACTTTATATATCTTTCTCATGTGGAATTGTCCAAAAAAATATGATATTATTAAGGAAAAAATCGCCCCTGATAATATCATTGAAATCACCTGTGACATTTCTCCTAAACTTGTGATGATCATGTTATTTATAGAGTTTTTATTACATTAAAAACAAATTATATGAAACGCATACACTTCAAAATGACTTACCTAGGACTAGTATTGAAGCATAAACATTCCTTTTGTGTTCTTTGGGTTGATTTGGCACTGGTTGTTAGTTGTCATCATCATATGTAATTCTTGTAACGTGGTTGATAAATACACTCTCTTGTACATCTTTCAGTCCAATTATTTCATCGTATCATTGTATCAAATTCTAATAACTAACCCACCATTCTCCATAAGGCTTCTTTTTGACCTTTGGATCTTGTGTCACTGGTCTTTGAAAAATACTAGTTTAGGATGACATGCGTCATATGGTTTTGCAGTAATCATTTTCATTATTATTAGAGCTCCTTTGACATTATCATATCCGCTACATCGTTTAGTCACTTTCTATTTCTATATTGTTCATCTCGTTATATAAGTGTATGTTCCTCTTTTAATTAAACTAATTAGTATATGTGATTGCCTGCAAAGTCATGCTTGAAATATTGTTCATCACACTAGTTTGGTTGATGTGGATGCTTGAAACATTTTTTGGCGAACAAGATCATGAGTGGAAGAATATTGTTGTTGTCGATAAGTCAAATGTGGAGAGTTATATACATTGAATTGCAGACTTCCTTGGACCCCATGAAAGGTACATATGAACCCTGCTACTATTTTCCTTGTTAGCTTCTTTTCTTTTCCTTCATTTGAATATTTTGTTGCTTTGTTTTACTTTTCGTGGTTGGATCTTTTTCGTGAAACTTGAATAATGGAACGAGTTCTAAAGTGTTGAAGCTTTGATAATGATAATAAAGAAGTTCCACGTAATGGTTCATTTGTTCAGTGCAAGCCAGTGGCAGAATATTATTACGATGACTTCGATTTCTGTTAAGATCCTATTGCCTAAGTCAAGCATGATGTGCATACCATACTTGAATCAATTAAAAATTTTCGTAGTGAGTTCAACATTAAGAACGTTCTTCCAAGTCTTTTTCAAATATCACTGTCTACTGTGATGGAAAATCAATCATGCTTTTGAAGCACAAGTGTAGACTAAAGTAGAAAGACTAACTATTTAAGTGTCTTAGTAGTAAAAAATGTATCTCTGAGGTATCCAAAGAACTTTGCCATTAATGATTGCATTTTTGTTTATTTATCCAAACCAAATGTTGAGTTCTAGGAGGATTAATATTCTACCTGCCATGTTTTACCTATGCAGCCATGATATTGATCACAAGTTTTTGAGTTCAGATTTTTTACTGAATTTTTGGTATTGTCTTTTCGCTGAGTCTTAAAAATATACTAATATACTGATAATCAGTATATTTTAAAGACTCTAACAAAAAAATCATACTCACCAAATTCAAATTTTAAATCTTTCTGCATAAACTTAGAGTATTTTAATGGTGCAGATTCTACAGTGAGTTAAAAAGCTAGAGAAGTGATTGTTTTTAGTACCACTACCACAATTATTAACCCAATGTTTTCCACACACCCAAATAGTAATCTCTATTGATTTTACAGAGTTAAAGTCATTTTGTTACATGTAGTGAAGATATATATGATTTGACATGACATTTGAAATGAACAATTTGATACACTAGGATGACAAGACCTTTGTGGTATGGGGTGAAAGGATGTGATCATGTAATAAACAAACATGATAAAAGAATGGTGTAAGTTGTTTACTGTGGTGTAGTTGAAGAGGATAAAAAGGTTTTGGGAAGATAAAACGTGAAAACAGCCAAAAAGTACAAGTTGGAATACCTTGTACCCAGTGGCTAGTGTAGTTGACGTTGATTTATGATGCTGAAGTGTTCAATTTAATCTTTTGCAGTAGTTTGGTGGATTATTTTGATTGCTACTTGCTAATTGTCCTACTTGTTCTGTATTGTGGTTCTAAAGTATGTGGATACCCACCACAACTTGAACTACTTGCATTTTTAATTACTTTTTGTTGTGAACAAAAATCTTGTCTTAGGGGTTTAAGCACCAACGAATCTGCCACAAGGCATTATATGCATGGTAATATAGTATCAACTAATTGAAAATCAATTCAGTATTCAATATCTTCTTCCTTTTGACATGTTAGATATGTTTGAATAAACTTTCCCAGGAGAACTTCTTGGAGAAAATAAATAAATTCATATAACTTCTTAATTTTTGTTAGTTCAAGTAGTTTTATATATGATGAAGTATGCAAATTTTCATATTTTTTTCTTATTTTAGAAGTCTTTATGAGAAAATTGCTCTTTGTCCATAATATACTTTTGATGAAAGACTGATCTATAAATTATTAGTAGAAAAATTATTGGGAACCTCAATCTATTTTTTCTGTGTTTATTTTCATGATTTTTAATTTTTTTTATGCGAATTTTTCTTGTTACTGAAGTGACTTTAATAACATAAAAATATCTACAAAGCTAAAATAACAGTGAGGTTAACAAAGGGGTAGGGTTAGGTTTCACAAAACTTTGGTCTTGTCTATTTTTTTAAGTCTTTGAACTTGGTCTATTTATTTGATATTGCTCTGTTTTAAAGCTTGACTTTTTAAAAGCATAATTTGATTTGAAAGTATATTTAAAAGTCCAATGGTAAGACTTTTTTAAAGGTTGAAAAATGGCTTTAAATTAGCTGGTGGGCCTAAGTTTGAACATTATATTAATTTGATAATGTTCCTTATCTCATTTTTTTGTGGTTCAATGTACACATTTCTAGGTATATGCTTGGTTATATAATTTTATAATGAAATTTTATTTTTCAACTAACATTTTCTAATTTCATAAACGATTAACTGTACTCCTTCAATATCATGACAAGTGCAAATTAAAATATGGCAATAATTTATGTATTAGATTTGCAGAACGTGGAAGGAGGATGACCCGAATTATTCGTACCTGCACTAGTCAAAATTTATGGTCATCTTCAAACTTCTAATAAAAATATATTTCATTTTTAATATAATAAAAAAATAATTTTAATATAATTTTTTTAATTATATTAAATTTATCTGAATTTGATTAATGATTAAGGTATTGTTTTAAAAAAGACAATTCATATTAATATACAATTGATTTAAAAAAGAATTTTTATTTTATTTTGTATATTTAAAATTTAAAGTGATTCTTCAGTATGGTAATTATATATTAATATTGATTCTTTTGAATAAACATAAATGATACGATATAAAAGACAAAATATAAAACACTGTCTAAGTATTTATTTGTTTATTTTTATGACTTATAAAACGTGCGCATGGGTGGTCCATGAATCTAAATATTACCACACACAACTTTTTGTTTTTGTTTACATTACAAATAACTCTCACACGTGAGTTTATCCGATAATCAACCACGTATAGATAATGATTAACGATAAATAATTATGAAGTTAAATATACTTTGTATTTGGTTAATTACACGTGTGTCGGTGTGTGTATTTATGTGTTATCAGCAAATAAAAAATTAATTATGAATATAAAAAATACAAGGAAGTAGAAGTACTCGAGGATAACGTAGACAGTGAAATATACGTATATTTTGGCTTTATACGGTGTTTACGACAAGTCGACAACATTTTAGGGGAACAAATTGTTCACAATAAAAATGTCGAAAAAAAAAAATCGAATCAAATTATGCATGTCTAAAATCTTTTAGAATATTTTCTTTTGTTTTTGTTTTTTTTTTCTACTTGCTAGATACACTGTATCTATTCATGCTTTGAAAATATTAATTTTTCATATAGGACGTAACAATGTTTCAGAAAGTACTAACACTTGTTAATATTATTCCGTTTACAAAAATAATAAAAACAAAGTAAAAGGACACATGTTTTTTTTTTTTGTTAACAAAATTATCGATAATTTGATATTATTTTTTACGAAAAGTTTGAATTAGGGTAAGTCATGGTTTTCTACAAATAAGATTGGAAAATTTTAGTGCAAATTTATCTTTCAAAAATGAGAAATTTGAAAATTGAATTTGAATCATGGTCAGTGTGAACAAAATAATTCACCAAATTTGTTTATCTTCTTGGCTTACAATATGATGTTCTTTGAAAACACAATTTATTATTAGCCATCGTCCTTTCATAATTTAAAATGTTTTTACTCCTTTTAAAAAATTAAATTGATTCACGCTTTCAATTTGTAATTATATATTAAATTTTTGTTCTTAATTTGCTAAAGAGTCACTTCAATATTTATATTTACATCAAATGAAAGCATCGAAAAGGAGTTACCAAAATTTATATTCAAATTATTAAAAAATATCAATTAAAAAGTAGTTATAAAATTAATCTTTTTATATTTCTATAATGTTATAACTACACAATATGTTTCATCAAAATAACTACTAAATAGCATCTTTTTTTCAAATAATTAAATCAATAAAATCAATAATGTTTACAAGAGTAAAAATAACTAAAGAATATATATAATCTACTTTCCTTTGTACTAAAAAATCTAAAATCTCTTTCATTTTTATTTTTTCTTCACTTTCTTTTTCCAAATCATTAAAAGTACAATGTTCAAATTTTATTTCATAAGTACGACAAAACATTGAGTCATTTTACGCCGAAAGAGAATTTACATATTAACTTTTTTATTTTATTTTATTTGTGTGTGTCTGCGTGTACCACCACCACCACCTTTAATTTTTATTTCTTTTATTTAACTACAAATGTTTTTATATGAAATTCATAATTTGTCACGTCTAGCCGATTTTTTGGACTTGCAATTTCGTCACGCGATATTAGCGGATCAATTTCATCTCGTCCCAACAACATTGTCACATATTATTTATATGTCACTTCATTAGATCTACCATTTCTTTTCTAAACTAAATAACTAAATAAACCCAAAACAATGATTTCATTTATTTTTTGCCTTAATTAAGAGTGATTTGTCCGACAAACTTTTTTTTTCTTCATCTTCTTGTACGAGGTTTATTTTTTAACTACAATTTTGTTGATATTTGTCTCTTTACTCACATTATTCCAAGCCGATTTTATGGACTTGAAACATGGTTATGAGATTCTAAGTGGATTAAGTTGATTTAATTTTTAAAATTATGTTATATTTTTGGAGCGATCTAGGAGCTTAGGGAGACAAGAAGAAAGGGTAGCATATGATGAATGACAATGATAGTTAAGGGAACTCATATACCTAATAATAAAGATTATGATTCTAGAAAAGGAAAGGTTTTTGAAGAACATGCGAAGAAAAACAATGAGCCGAAAGCTTTGTGATGACGAGGCTATGCTATTCACAAAAAGTTAAATATTATTCCATTTTTGTTTCTTCTCATATAAAAACTATTCTAGATTTGGGAAGAGAAGAATATTGTTGAATATCAAACCCTAGTTATTGGTCCAATAATTTTCTACCTCAAATCGTAGAAATCTAATGATGTTCAATTTCTATGAGATCTATTGTTTTTTCCTACTATCAAAAAACTTTATTATATTCTTAATACAAGTCGTGAATGATGATTTTATGAAATTATATTATGTTATATATATATATATAATATTATGTTATATATATAAAAGTTTCAAACATTTTTTAAGAGAAAGCAATACGTGTATCCATGATATTTTTTCTTTAAAAAATTGTCGGCCAATTATACATACATATGTTTGCTTTGTATAATTATCTTGTCGACTTTTTGTAATAATTGATTGAAAATTCACTTTAACATGATTTACCATTACACACATTTTAATATTTTGTTTACAAAATTTATAGGATACATTATCATTTTTCTTAATTAGATAAATTAATGAAAAAACTCTCTTTTTTTTCACAAACACGAGTTTCAAAATAAAAATAATAATATTTGATGATGTATACGCATCAGATAAAAAAAGCAAATTTATTTGGATACATTTTATTAAATTTAAATTCTGATGAGTTTAAGTTTGTGATATCGTTTCTTTACCGAGTTTTAATGTATTATTTATATATTGTGTGTTTTCAAAATACATTATTTTTTATATTTAAGTTTTAATGTATTTTAAAATATTAAAATCAATATATTATGAAATCAATACCTATATACGAGGGAGGTATATTGAAGTTTGAAGTTTCGTCAAGATTTTATCCTTAAAAGGTACCTGTAAGGATTGAAGGAAGAATGATATTTAAATTGTTCTTAATCTTGATTTCTAAACAATGTAATACTATTGGATGTATCAGAACAAGTCTTTGGTCGAGGGCTAAGGTAGTTTTTGTTCCCACCGATAATGGTAATGTTCTCAAGTCCATTGAGTGTGTCGCTAAGGTCAATCACCACATTCGAGATATTGTCCGATTTGAAATTTAAAACTGCACCACGATTTTATCATTAAAAAACACATTAAATAATTGAAGGAAGAATGAATATTTAAACTGTCATTGATTTTGACTCCTAAACGATATAGGACTATTTAGTGTAATGGAACAAAAACATAATAAAAATAAAATACCAAAAATCCAATCAAATATTCAATAGAAAATTTGGATTCTATATCACTTGTAATACAAATTATTTTAATTAAATTGAAATAAGTTAATTAATCAAATATTATTTTCTTGAACCAATACTCAACTCAACTCAACTCATGTTCTATATTGGATTATGCTAAATTTACGTGACCAAACAAATTACAAACTTTTTATGATTAATCACTAACAATTTCACTAGAGAAAGAAAATGTCAAAACACAAAATCAAAGTCCATGGTATGAACAAAAATGTAAAGAACACGTGCATTTTGAGTTGTGGAACGTGAGAAAAGAATGAAGAAGGCTTGCACATGTTGCCAAAAGAAAGAAAAGCAAAGCATCTTCAACTCCAACATCATAATCATAGCACCTCGAATCGTTAAACGTGGCAACTTTTTGAGTAGTGAAGTTCTAAAATCAAGCTTGGTCTTTGTGCCATGAAGCTCTTGAAGGCCCCATTCATGCATATATAATTAACTCATCATGGTCCACCTCCATGGAAAAACAACACCATCACTCACCAAACTTCAACCAAACACTAATAATAATAATAATAATAATAATATTATTATTATTATTATGGTTTAATTGGTTGGATGGTACTCACTTTTGTTCAGATGTGTCAGTTTGGTATCCGCTTTTAAAAATAATCTAGTCCAAACTTTTGAAAAAGTGTCTTAATCAGATCTTTTTCAGACAAAATTACTAAAGCCGTTAACTTAATTCATGACTTTTACCACTAAATTTTGATATAAATATCAATACTGTTAACGGTGTTAGTAATTTTTTTGCTGAAAATGACTTAATTAAGGTATCTTTTCAAAAGTTGTAACTCAATTGACATCTTTTTAAAAATGGTATCAAACTGACACATCTAGATAAAAGTGAATACCATCCGACTAATTAAACCTAATAATCTCATTCCGAATATCACGTACGTGTGCGTATTAATTTCCCATTCTCATCATTCATTTCTATGTTTAGTTTCTGGTAAAATAATATCCTAGAACTCAAAATCAAAATCACACACCGTTTCCTTTTTCTTTTCTCTTTTTCTAGACAACTTTAATTTGTTCGTGCTACATGTTTCATCTACACCACCCAAAGTACGTTTGGTTTACCATTCAAATTGCTTTTCACTTTAAATGTTCAACTTTATGTTAGTAGATTGAGTGGCTTTGTTTATATTGTATTGTATTAATCACTTGTTTAGTTCAGTTTCGCTAAACGTGTCTACCTATTTTTCAAAAGTCCTTAAAAACATAATAAAATTAATTATCTATTCTAATTGAATTTAATCAATTATACACTTTAAACATACACCAAACGCACTAAACAAAAGTTGATAAAAACAAATGACTATCTCTTTGAGTATTATAATAACTTACCACCACTCTTGAATATTAAAATAAGTTACTACATTTGAAGAATAATGACAAAACCTATACTATTTTTTAATACAACAACGGCGCTGAGGTTTAAACCTATAACCTTATGATTCTTAATACTACGTTAAATAGTGAATTTTAAATTTTTAATCATAATTTTAAGTTTTTTATAATATATATATATATATATATATATATATATTATAAAAATTTGTTATTTATAATAGTTTGTATTTAATTTTCTTTTATATTCAAGAATGAATATTTTGAACATGAAATTAAAAATTAAAGATCGTCTAATAAGAGCTTGATAACATATGTCATAGAGCACTTCAATGGATTTTGTTAGAATATACTCTAAATCTTCTAATATCATCTTAGTCAAGTGAATTTATATCAAACTCAACACTGTAAAATTGGTGTAAAATACATTTGCATTTCATTGTATTATGATTTGGTTATATCTATGATCAATATGAGATCTTTTTATTTTTTTATCAGTAAAGGAGTATACATTGTGAGTAAGGATGTCAAAAAAATCTACACCCACAGGTATTTGCGGATAAAATCTTTAACGGGTAGGAAATTGATATTGTAAATGAATATCCACAGGTAACGGGTACGAGTATTTTTAATACTCGCATGTTAACAGGGCGGGTACGGGTATCATAGTATTCGTACCCGTGAATACACATATCCGCTATACTCTAATTTAAATTAAAAAAAACATGATTAAAATATTAACATATTGATTTTGAATGAGTTGTTTTTTTTATCAATTAATTTTAAAAAAAATCATTTCTTTGTAAACTGTCATTCAATACTATTTAAATGGGTTATTTGAATTTTGTTTAAAATTTATAAATGTTATGTATTGTATTTTATTTGAATTTACGATTAAAATATGTAGTTAAATTTTTATTTTTATTTTTTTGTAAATAGCCGCGAGTACCCGTGAATATCCGTGGATATTAAAAAATTATGCGGATACTCGCATAACGGATATGGATATGGGTATGGGATATATATTTATCCAGCGGGTAGGGTACGAGGGAGCTACTACTCGTATCATACTCGTCCTGTTACATTCCTAATTGTTAGTGTCCCAACCCTTTTAAATAATGTGAAGTCTGCTTGGAAAATTATTCTATTATTTTCTCTAATAATTTTCAATCTTCCACAAATAATTCTCCTATATTAGATTTCCTAATATGTTGATATTCGTACATTTTGATTCTTTTTATAAGAATTGAACATCAATTTAATTGTAACATGACTATAAGGTTTGCTAAATAAGGAATACTACATCACGGAAAAGAAAACAGTTTTCTTATTAACTTAATTAGAAATTGTTTAAGTGTACATGGAAGTACCGTAAGAAGTTCGGGGCTAAACAAGAATCTTTACTCTAAAAAAAACAGAGTTTTTCTAAGCAGAGAAGGGAGTATAGTCTTGAGGAGTCGCTAAAAACCTAACAACAAAAGACAGAATATACATAATATTGGATGTCTACTCCTTAGGACTGAGAAGGAAAACAAAGCAGAAGCACTAACATAACTACACCATAAGGACTTTTATAACAACGAAGTCATTGTATCTGAGTTCTTCTTGGTAATTTATATCCAATCTTTTTCTAAACCGGTGTTGATCTTGGATTATTAAATATTATGTTGGCTGACTCGATTGGTAAGCAAGAAAAACCTCTTAGTTTGTAGGATAATTCTGGAAATTTCTAGAAGGTTTTACTTTACTAAATAAACAACATTTATACATAAATTGTAAAGGGTTTGAGCATTCCAAATGCTCTATTAAATATATTTCTTTTTCGTCGATAAAAAAATAGAAAAGAAAATCCAAAACCCTTTTAATTGAAGATCATAAGATCTAGGTAAGATATTAGGGGTATCAAAGAGAGGATGAATAAGTTAGCTCAATATGTTAGATCTTAAGAAGATTATGCTTCTTTGTTTAAGTTTATCATTACATTTTATCCTCTAGTCTCTTTATTTGTGAATTATTGTTAGTATACCTTTTCGTGATGGAACTTTTTTTTTTATGTTTATATAAAAAAGTCCAAATATTCTTCATTAATATATTATTTATTGCTAATAAAAAAAAAACTAATTTTGGGTTACTGGTTATAAAATAAAATTGGGATTAAATCTAAAACAAATACATCGTAAAAAAAAGGTCTCATATTGAAATATACTTTCATTCTTGTGTTGAGAAACTTACAAGAATATAGAATGAAAGAAGGGTTTTGTGTTGGTTAAAGAAGAAGGAGGAGAATGTTTCTTTTTGGAAAGTGGCACCACAAACACAGTTCATAGGGTATCCCAAAGATTTTGTAATTATTCTGAGAACTTGAAGCGTGACAACAGCACAGGAAAGCAAAACACAAATGCATGCTTCTTATATATGCAATCCCATTTGTTCTCGCGTGCTTCAACCTTCACTGCACATACTCACGTACCATACTTTTCCATCACTCAAAAACACTTTGTTTTTTCTTTTTCATGCTTCAATATTATTAATGCATATCTTGTTTATGTTTTTCCCACAAATTACAATCATTAGATTCATTTTCTTGTCATTTGATTGAGAGCATATAGTGTCACAAAGTACACACTTACTTGTTTCCATGTATGTGTTTAATGGAGAGAATATTTTAGATTTAAAGTGAATTTACTTGACTTGAAAAAAAAAGGAGAACTTTGGTGGTGGGTATCTTTCAATGGGACATTTTTATGGCTTCAGATCCATTCTGGATTTGAGGAATCAATTTGGAAAGGAAAATAACCATATATGCTATGTACTTTGCTATATGACAAACAAAACCTATTTCATGTTCCATAGTACTTTATGTAACCAACATTTTATCGTGAAAATAAGTTTTATAAATTTATATATTACTTTTAAGTGCATATATTTCATCTTTAGTATAATAAAAAAATGGTTAAATATGTTTTTGGTCCCTCAAGTTTCAGTGAATTTTAGAATTAGTCCATCTTTGAAACTTTATACTAATTTAGTCATTCATATTTAGAAATGTGTGGATTTAGTTCTTCTTACCAAATTTTATTAAGTTTATTTGACATTTTAAACACATTTTATGATAATATTTAAGTTAACATTAAAGCAAAAATGTGTCAAACAGTGTAAACAATTCAAATACTATAATGAAAGACGCTTGAAATGTCAGATAAACTTAACAAAATTTGGTTTAAATGACTAAATTTACGTATTTTTAAAGATGAATGACTAAATTGGTCGAAAGTTTTAAAGAAGGACTAATTCCAAATTTCACTGAAACTTGAGGGACCAAAAACTTATTTAACCCTAAAAAAAATTATAAGTCTTGTTACAAAAACACAATTTTATTTTTTGAAATTTTATTAATAATTAATACATTGGTTACTCGGTTCTTTGTAGCTTCTTTCTTTACTCTAGTTTCTTCCCATACCTTGTATATGACGAGGTTGAAATTCAGTCATAAATTGTCACTATTATGACCTTCGTCAAAGCTTGTCTTTTGTATGAGAATTTTTTGAACTCAACGAAGATCTTAACATCTACTTCATATGTGATTTAAAAAAGTATTCTTTTATTAATGATAAGGGAATGCAATCATATTCCCATAATATAATTGGAATCTCCAAAAGTTTTTGACTTGTCAAGATTTTTCATTCAATATAACTTTGTTTGCTACTTTAGTTTTATCATTGATATATGAATATATTCAAAATATTTACAATTAATATCTTATGATATAATAATTTATTTTCATCTATTAAGATTCACAAAATCCTATAATCATCGATCCTATAAAAACCAATTATTTTCATTGATCAAACTAGGTCTCTTAATTAAGAGTTGTTTGTTAAAAAAGAACAGAAAAGAAAGAAAACTTAGGATAGCAAGAGAGCCCAAAGTACATTAAAGACCTCCAATAATTTAAGAAAACACCACCCAAATTGCTCTAATAACAAAAAGTTATATAAAATCAACAAGTTCGTATAGAAGAATTTCACTAATAACTACAAGAAATTTAGCCAACCACACAAATTCAAATTGGGTGAGACAAAGATGACGATATTGGATTTTGAAAATCTTCCTCCAATGGTAGAATAAGATTATATGTAGGAAAAATCCTAAAAGGTGAGTGATATGAAAATTAGGATATGATATTATAAAAACTAAAATGGATTTCGAGACGTTAATTTCACATTAGCAATCCTAAGTTTAAATCAAGAAATTTTAATAAAAAATTATCATCTTAGAAATAGCTAATTACATCTTCAAAAAAGTAAACATATACATATTATTTTTCAATAAAATAAAATTCTCAATTCACGACTTCAATTAAAAAATAGAAATTATTATCCTTCAAGTCTCAAATGCAAAAAAGTACAATTGCAATTTAAATGACGATTAACCAAATAAAAATCTATTTAAAACTATATTTTTTTAAACGAACTCTGTTGATAATTAGTGGAAAAAAAATGCACCTTTGATAAAAAAATAAAAATAAAAAAAAACCCTTTAAGGTGCCTCTATATATTCAAGGTGACGATAATCCATAAATTGTTTTTTTTTTTTTTTTGTTACTAAACCTCCTGAAGTTTTTAATGAAAATGAAAATTGATAAATTCTTTAAAATTTTGCTAATTTAGTTACAATTTAAACTTTATTTGCTATGGTCAACAAATTTACTCAAACTTTAAAAAAATTTATATAGACAGAAAACAAAAACTAATGTTTAACGAGTTAACCCCTAGAAAGTGTTGATAAAAGGTACTATTGAGTATTGACCCTACAATCTCACATCTTTGTCAATGCATCATAGGCATTATAATTGACCCATCAAAAAAATTCCATATCATAACATCCATTTTCATGGTTTTTGACCACATAACAATGATATATCATGCATGAATTCAGGAAAACCCTAAATTTTCATCCAGATGTAAAAGCAATTTGGCATGAAAATGAGATCAGAGAAAGTTGTTCATGCAATCTTTAATTTTGATCTTATGTCAAGAAAATGCCCTAGATTCATTCAATACAATAACTAACCTTCTATCTATGCTATGGTTGTTGTCTAGTCATATAGTCGTTGAGATTCATTACCATCAAATTATTTTTATGTATAAGTGGCTTCATCACTCTAACACCTCCCTCAACCCTAATTCAATTTTTTTTTTGTGATAATTAATATATTTGCTCTAAACTCAAATCCATTAAAATAAATATCATTAGGGTTATGGTTAATTATCGCAAATGAGATATTTTTTATGTAAAATTTGTGTTTAATTACTCTTTTAATTCCTGTTATTGTTTAAAATTATCAAATTGGTCCTCCGATTTTTTCAAGTTTCAATTTGGTACAATTTGATATTTTTGTTAAATTTTCTCAAACAAATCGATGATTTTTTTTTATTAAAATTGATATTATGATTATGTTAATTATATCAATAGAACAAAATAGAACAAATTATCATTATTAACAACTTCAATTTTGATAAAAGAATCCTTAATCCGTTTTAAAAAATTATACGAAAAAAATCAAATTGTATTATTTTTTTAAAAATTGAAACAAAAAATGAAACTTACAAACCGAAGATTTAGTTTAATATTTTTGGACAAAAATAGAGTAATTAAATAAAAAAGTTATATTTAAATTATTCAAAACAAAAGTATTAAACTTGTTGTCCTGATTGGGTGTAGGGCACGCGTCCACGTTTTGGTCTGATGACACCATAATTAAGATTTAATTTATTAAATCCATGTGGTAAAGAATGAATGAAAAATGAAGCATTTGAATTGTGGGTCAGCCCTTTGATTTTGGGGTGGGACCCTTCTAGATCTGACCAATGAACCTAACCTAATTCTCTCTTTTCCAGCCACCAAATCTACACCCTAATAACCCCATTCCCATTTCCACATTTTCTCTTATTATTATTATTATTATTATTATTATTATTATTATTATTATTATTATTATTATTATTATTATTATTATTATTATTTTTACTTATCATAACCCCACGTGAATTAATCACATACAAATCCAAAGCATGCGGGTTAAGTTATCCCTGATACAACTTAGAAAATAAAAAGGACGGTTACTTTAATTAACATTCATCCTAATCTAAAACCAAAACAATAATTATCAAACTCTTCTCCATCAAACAATTAGAGAGGATGTATCTTAATTATGTCTCTTCTTCCCAAATTACTTGAATCATTCACACCTATATTTTCTTAGTCAATATCTTCCAAAACATATTATTGAATAATGAATTCCCATATTCAATTACTTTTATTATTATTATTATTATTATTCAATGTCAGTATTTTACATGTTGTTCTTATTTTCAAGTGTTTTTAAGAAAGTATTGTCATCTGTTGAGCCACATGTCTAACCTTTTGTCATATGGTGAACATTTACTTTTTTTTATTCCTTTAAAATATACTTAATTTTATTTTTATTTATCAATTAGCATAAATAATTTATTTCCCCGGGCATCTCGACTCTATATCAACATATTTTTCTTAATCATTTACCGCTCTTATAACATCTATCATTCTTAATTTGTTTTTAGAAGGAGTTGTATTATCTTTATTTTAAAAAAATATCAATAGTTAAAAATAAAAAAATATTTTTTTTACTCTATAATGAAAAATAGTTAAAAAATTATTAAAAAATGTCAATGATTTTTAATCGTTTACAAGTCAAAATGAAAAAGTTCTATAAAAAATATTTATTATATACTAATTATGTATTTATGTGTTAACTATTTATATTTGTTATTTTTATTTCTCAAAATCATATCTATTTCAATAATAATTAGTATTAGAAAGTAAATTTTACATTAATTAAAGAGCATAAACTAATGTAGAATGTATCACTTTATACATGGATCATAACTCTAAGAGATCTAGAATGTGGCATTCTACATTGGTTAAAACTATAACGGATGTAAAATGAAACAATGTAAAATATGTTTTTTTTTTTTAAATATCATGTTTTTTTTTCAAGTTTTCACTAAACAAAAAATCATGTTGGGATATATAGATTTGCTAGAATAATGTTAACAATAATCAAACTCTCCATATATACAAGAAAAATACACGAAAATAGTTTAAATAACCTATGATGGATGAATCAAATGTGGAGTGTGGTAGTGGTAGATAAATTTGGAGAGCATTCCTCTAATTAATATTTGAATTTCGATGAACGTAAATCAAATAAATAAGTTTAGTGTAGAAAAAGGTTTAGGATAAAGATATATGTTATCTTCTTGTTTTTTTTTTTAAATTACTCTTTTAGTCATTTTATTTTTGTCAAGTAATATCAGTTTGATCTCCAAGTTTTTTTTTGTCTCAATTTAATCAAATGGTGTTAAAGTCAACGTCACGTGTCAATTTCTGGTTTTTTAAAACTTTTTAAAATTTTTTTTATTTTTTTTTAAATTTTAAATTTTATGTATTTATTTTGTACATGTGTCACATGTTAAAATGATTCAATTTGGTCTCTATATTTGATTTTAGTTTCAATTTAGTCCTAATTTTTTTTTGTAAAAAATGAAGCAATATTGTCTCTCATTAAATTCACACTCAATTTAGTTTTCTTATAAATCTTATAATGATATTCTTACCAAATTAATATCGCTTGACAAATAAAAAGACGAAAAGAGTAATTTAATTTTTTTTTTCTAATATGCATATAAAATTTTACTATGATAGTTATTGACACAAAGCACAAATGTGTGTAATAACTTTGAATTCGAGAGATAAGGAGTTCACTTGTCACATCTGCAATTCGTGAATAATAATTTGATTAGTAGAAAGAAAAGTAAAAATCGTGTATTATAATCTATCCTTTATTTATTTAACATATGAGATAAATTAAATTTTGATAAGATTCAATCGACGAAAATTCATGTATAAGAAAAATGTTAGAGGAAGCATAATTTGTTCTAAATTGGTAAAGTAACTTTTAAATATTTAAATTTGCTTATTGGAGGCAAATCCTGATCGTATTATAAGTACATGTGGTGAGTAAGTGATGTCTTAGTTAGATACATGTAACAATATATATCTCTTTCTTAAATTCATTTTGGTTGCATTCTCATCATAAAAAAAAAAATATTTCGAGCTAATTTTATTTTGAAATTTTTTTCTAAAAACTATTTATAATTTTATTATGAAAAATAAATTATAAAAAGTTATTATTATTTTTTTTTATAAAATATTTTGTTTAAAAAACTTTTTACAAAAATATTTGTAAAAAATACTTATAAATTTTATAATTTTATAAAAATAACTATGCTCGAAAGAATTATTTACTCTTAAAAAGTAATAAAAAATTTATTTTTTTACAATTTTTTTTAACAAATTTACAATAAAAATCAAATAAAATATAAAAAAAAAAATCATTAGTTTCCCTATCTACATTCTTTCATATAAGGCTTCTAAGTTGGTTGGAAACAAGTACAAAAAGTGTATAAGGAATAATAAATTCTCGGTGTAAATGGAATACCTTTTATTTACCTACAACTTAAAATCTATAGATTAAGTAAAAATAAATAGGTCATTTAAAAATATTAAAAGAATATTATTTTTTCAATCAATTTGATTTTATTAAGAATGCAAATATAGTCATTAAATTTAAATAATTATTTTAATTAGTTCATCCAAGTGTCGACTTTTCTTCCGTAATTTTGATTACAAAGTTAATTATAATCAGCATAATTAAACTAATAATTTGATTTTGAAACTAAACCAAAATGACAACCATGATTAAGTTTAAGAAACGTCTAATTGGATTTGTTTTTTATTTATTTATTTATTTATTTATTCTAACATCAATTTCACGTACGATCAACCACTTTGTGGTTTAGGTCATGTCATGATAATTATGAAAGATGTGTTAGTGTTTCTAACTACTTTTTCACACATACAATGTAATTAACTATCTATGTACATTCAGTTAACTACCAAAGTGACATTGGCTGAGTGAGGTTTAGACATTTTAACTTCCATTGAATAAGGTATAAGTAACCAACACAAATTAAAAAAAAAAAAAAAAACATTTCATCTTAGTTGCCTAGAGAAAACGAAAATATTGTGTTCTCAATTACATAATTAATTCTTTTTTAAACAAATGTTGTCTACGTCATTACTTAAAAATAATAAATCAACACGACATAGTATTTTCCATAAACATGCATTTGTTTAACTAATATTTTTATAGCACTAATTAATAATATAACTTTCACATTATTATTGATAAGTTTAATTATTTTTTGAGTCATCGAAAACTTTCAATTGAGTTTTTAATAAAATTTTGTGGTGTATTCAGTTCTTAATATTTTAAAACTTTTTAATTGGGTATCTCCCAATAAATATTTTTGTTAATTTTGTGATGTGACTATCTTGCACTATCATCCTCTTTAATTGTCGTCATATAATATTTTGTTACAAGAGACCGTAATGACGAAATATTTTTCAAATATTTACTGTGTTTATCCTTAAATTGTTTTTAAACTTAATTAAAAAATTTTAACGAAAGGTTTTAAAATTAAAATTTTAAGGATTCAATATACCACCAAAATTTATTAGGTACTCGATTAAAAGTTTTTAAAGGACTCTAAATATAATTAAGTTGATTATATATTATTATATATGATGAAATTATTGAATTTTATGATAACTATATATCCTTATTTTAAATATATTATGGTATTTATTTTTCTACATTAATAGTCCATACAAATTAAGCTTTAAAAAATTTTGTTATATAGAATAAATCACTAAAACTCTTAATTGTGAAGCTAAATTACTTCAAAACATTACTTAAATAATAGCAAATTTTAGAAATCAAAATAATTAATTATTTTATTGATTAAGATATATGTCATTTTATAAACTAAAAAATATTAGTATTTCTATTATTAATACAAAATTATAATTGATTTGTAAATTAGACTGTAAATTGGTGTCTAACATTATTTATTAAAGTTTTAGAATCAATAATAACAAGTTGTTAAAGTCTTAATAGTTAATGTTATAAATTAATTTAAAATCTAATTCACAATCCAATTATGATTATTATGTTTATCTTATATTATTTATATGATTATTACTTTTATTATTATGATTATTATTTATATTTAATTATTTTTTCTAATAAAAAACTTTTAGTTTATAAATAATATCTAGTTAATTAATATAGTAACTAATTATTTTAGTCTCTAAAATTTGTTTTTATTTAATGATTTTTTTAGTGAAATGCTTACTTACTATTCCATAACTAATTTAAGGTACATTAACATGGATTTTATACACACCAACTTTAAATTTAATTACATTCTTACAGCACACTTAATTGATTCTCAATGAGCATACTTGAATTATTTGAGGACATATTAAGGTTTTGTATTTAATTATAATTGCTATGGTCGTAAGAGACCTGATAATAAATAACTGGATTAAATATGTTTTTGGTATCTTAACGTAAAAATTAAAATTAATTTATCTTCAAAACTTTACTCCAGTTTAGTCCTCGATTTTAGAAATGTGTGGATTTAGTCATTTTAGCCAAATTTTGTTTAAGTTTATTTGAAACATCTGAATTGTTTATACTATTTGACATATTTTTTTAAAGATGAGTAAATAATTTTGGTCAAAGTTTCAAAGAGAGACTAATTTCAATTTTCATTGAAAGTTAAGACATCAAAAACATATTTGACCCTAAATAATTTAATTGTAATATTTATATTATCATCTTTGAAAATGGTTTCATGGACTTTGGTTGGAAATTGATTCTTGTTTAGTTTTTGAATCAACGAGTGAGTTTTTGAAGTTTTAGAAGGAGATGATGTTCGTGCTTGCATTTTTGTACATATATGGAGTTAAAAAAATTTGTTTTGTTTTTTATTAAGAAAATTATTGTGCTGATAAAATAACTAATTTAACTTTTATTCATATATTGATTTAATGTTCTACATCCATGTATTTATTTATATTTTTTCATAATAGATATAATTTGTTTATGTCTTGTTAAATATAAATTTTATCAAGAGTTTGGTGTGATCTTCACATACTTTGGTTTTTATTTTATTTTATTTTTAATAAATATTCATGTGATGATAACTTATTAATTAATTCAACATAATTAGGATATCAAAATTTATAGTAATATTCAAAATGCCTTTATTTTGAAAAATGATTTTTGACTAATATTTAAATTTATAATAATAATAATAATATCAAACAGGGCAAATCTTCTTAAGGCTAGGGAGGGGCATGGCCCCCTAAAATTTAAAAATTTTTTAAATTGTAGGTAGTATATTTTAGGAATTGATGAAAATGAAATTGTGTATCTTTTTATTTCTTTTATAAAGCACATCATTTAATGTTAATAGATAATAAAACATAAAATTAAATACAATAAAAAATAAAAATATTTAGGTTTAATTTATCTTGTTGTCTCTTTTTGTTCAAAAACTGACATTAAGATTGTGTTAATTACACTAGCAAAACAAATTATCCATACTAAGAGTTTCAAGTTTAATAAAAAAATCATTGATACGTTTGAAGAAATTTAAGAAAATTATCATAAAAAATCAAATTGCATCCATTTTTCAAAAATCGGGACCAATTGAGATAAATAACTGAAGGACCAACTTAAAAAAGTAATTAAACCAAATATAGATTAATATAATTTTTATTTTCTTTCTCATTGTCTTTTTAGTTTTTCACAAATTGTAATAATCACTCACTCTCATATCTTTTCTTCTTGTTTTTGAAGATACAAATTCATTATTTTTGCTCTCATTTCTCATTTATCTTATCTCTTTCTTGTCTCTTGTCTCGATAATGAAAACATTACTTTTTATCTCACGAGTTTTTTGTATATTCATTTTTTATGAATATAGAAGAAAAATAAAGAATGTATTATGTGTTTTTTCATATCCGATATTTAATTGTGACTTGACTATAATATATATTTTTTATAATTATGTGTCTCAATTTTTTATTAGATTATGATAAATTATTTTTTAATATTATTTACAAAAAAGATATATAGATAAGGAATAAAAGAATAAATTCATTTTTAAAAGTGATAAAAAAAACTATTGATGAAAACAAGATAGACCCTGCTTCTTCACATATTTTGAAATATTATATTAAAAATAAAATTGTTAAGTTAGACAATACATTTTTTGAAACATTATATTAATCATCAAATCTAATAATCTTAAAATTATATTACTTTAATTTCTTCAATATTTTTAGTCAATTACGCAATTGATATCATATATTGTATAAGATAATTTTAACCAATGTGTAATACAATTATAATTAATAAGGTATACAAGTTAAACTTAAACAAATAAAAGATGAAACTTGTTTCACAGTCATGTTTAAGAAATATCTATTTATGGATAAAAAGAAGAGGTGACATCCATAGAATTAATTAAAGCTAAATATGGTAATCCGCGTGTAATCATTATGTATTGAATCCATTCTTCTCTTTCTGGGGATGATGATGTAATCATCCATCATGAACATTTTCAATCGAAATTAAAAAATGAAATAAAACGTGAGACTCGGTCAGAAAAATAGCTTATGTACCGAGGATAATATAAAGTAAGTTTATCACTTATCATCATATTCATGTATATGATAATATTTTATTGAAGAATACTTTAAAAATCATACTATTACTTATCTGTGATATATGACTTGCAAAAAAATTTATGCAATCATTAAACTCCGAAATTATTATGATATATGTGTATGTGATTTGTTTAATAAAAGATTTAGATAATTAAAGTATTTCAATAAGATAAACACGTATGTTTACCGATATAAATTCTCTATTTTTATAAAAAGTTATTATTTGAATATGTGTAATTATACTTTCATAATAAATACAAGTACAACAAAAAATTGCATACCAAATACGAAAAAAAAAGGGAAGATACAAAAATTACGGGTTAAATATGTTGTCGTCTTTTCACTTTTTAATAAAAATTAGAATTAATTTTTTTTTAAAATTTTAATTAGTTTAGTTTCTCAATTTTAAAAATGTGTAAATATAATATTTTAACCAAATTTTATTAAATTTATTTGATTTTTCAAAACACGTTTCATGATTATATTTGTATTTGTATTTATATTTGAATTATTTTTCACATTCAACCTATTCTCGTTTTAATGTTAATAATAAATTATTATAAAACATATTTAAAACAATAAATAAATTGGACCAAAATTTAAAAAAATATTCTAATTTTTACTAAAATTTAAGAAGAAAAATATATTTAATAAAAAAATTATATTGATAAGAAATAAAGTCATGATTTTTAATAAGTTAAGTTCTATCAAACTTAATTTATTTTAAAATGAAATAATCTAAAAACTTCGATTCTGATGAATATAAAGTAACAATTCGACGTCTTTTAAAACATTTATATTATGATATTTTACAAATAATTAATGTTTAAGCTCCTTTATTTATAAATTAAAGTAAATTTATTACACAAATAACTATAAAAATGACATAAAAAATTTAATAAGGTTTTTATCCCTTAAGGTATTAATATAATATGTGATAGACAATAAGTAAGATAAGCACATCCAAAAAGAGCAGAAAAACTAAACTTTAATGAAATATATAGCGGAAAGAAAATTACTATTATTATTATTATCATAGTTAAAATTATTTTATGTAAATACAATATTAGTAAAAGTTTATAATTAATATCTTTAAAATTCCTTCTACTAATATCTATAAAAGAAAAACCTGAAAAACCAAAACGTGTTTGAATCACATAGCTATCCAAAATCTAGAAAAGTGTTAAAGCAAAGTGATGTTACATATTCCATAAGAAAAAAAAACAAATGAAAGGGCATCCACGTATAAGAAAAAAAGTGTATGGTCCTCCTTTAAACTTGGAACAATCCACATTCATTATCATTACTTGTCTAACAAGTGAGTATATTATACTCTCATTTTCTATTTTACTTCACTAAAACTTTGATCCCATTATTTATTTATTTTATATTATTAAATAAAAGAAAAATGATACTATGACTTTCATTTTTTAACTTACATCTTTTACTTTCTAACGTGATTTCGAGTAGGTTATTGATTATTTCAAAGAAAAAGATACTAGTATATTAATTAAAAGTTTATACTAAACTACGTCAAGAAGTAAAGTATGAGAGTCAAAAAATGGGAGTCATAATAATAAAAATGTTCACGTATTAAAAAATTGTGTTTTTCAAAAATTTAAACTTGTTATTTTTGTGTGTGAAGAATTTGAAAGCATTACGCATAAGGGAGAGTGATTCCTAAGGCATGGTTGAGGCCATCGTGATAAACATGGGTTTTGTTTTTGTGTGAAAGAGAGTGAAGAAAATGAAGATGTTATGGATGAAAGTGAAACGTCGTAGTTTTGATGGACCACTGCGGTTGTTGGCAAAGGCAATGCCTTTGACTTGGTTAGTTATGAGTATGCATTGAAGAGTTAGTGTCTTTGGTAGTTACACCCAATCTCTCTACACCTCACAAATTTTTATTTGGTTACACACTTTGCCATCCCTATATGTTTTTTTTTCCTTATCTATTTATTACACATTTTCCTTTTTTAGAATTCTCACATATCTATATAGTAATATAGCTAAATTAATATATGAAAAATGTATATTAACTTGATTAATAATTAATTTCTAGTAAAAAAATTATTTTCTTTTACTGATAAGAATTATTAGTCTTAAATCTACAACAAGTCAAGTTCGTTTATGTCAACAAATTAATTAAAAAAAATTAATTGATAATATTTGATAGATTGTTTTCTTCTTTAATTTTAATATCTACAAAACCTAAATCTATCAACGTCCTTTGAGGCTAATGCTAGGCAAGTAGCATAGCATTACATGATTTTATATATGTGTTTTTTAAACTGTGGTTTATTATTTGTAAGTATTAAAAGGTTTAGCACGTGTAGAAAAGAAAGTGATGGCTAGAAATTTAGTAGATTTGATAGACATTTATGAAATTTAACTTTTTTTTTTTTTTTGGCAATTTTAGCACTGAAAATATATATTAATGACTTGAAATTTTTAATAGATTTGGTCAATGCTTTTTTACTTAGAGTTTTGGCAACACACAAAAGAAAGTACTGTATATGATGCGTATTATGTTGACGCGTGAAATTCAACTCAACAACTCAAGATTTCAAGCTTATGTGTAAAATAATACAGAGTTTTGAATATCCACTGCTTCATGTTTGATCTTCCATGATTATGAACAAGGATTGCTCACTTATAAGTGGCATTTTCTAAATAAAGGTTTTCCTTTTTTTTATATGATGTAACATGTTCTCGTTGATTCGAGATATTTTAAGTTAATCCAAGTGTTAATCTAACGAAACTGATTCTTTATCAAGATATTTTCATAATCCTCACTTCTATATAATCTTGGTTTTCTAAGTCGGATGAGTGGAATGTTTGTAAAGATATTTTGACACTCAAGTCAGCAAGATATAATTAGTAATCAATAAATGTGAATAGTATTTTTTTTATACTATTTTCACTAGTTCTTGAGTGAGTCTAGGTTGGTTAAGTAAGATCTAATATTGACGATTTTATTGTATTTTAATCCCTAATATTTTTCTTAATCCTTGATTAAGCGATCTTTATATCGTTTAGCATGTTAACTCACTTTATACGAGTGGGCTAAGATGATATCGTTTTGTGTTAAAGACATCGTCTAGGTTCATCATACATATAATATTAAGATTTGAAGACAAAGATTTGATATATATATATATATATATATATATATATATATATATATATATATATATATATATATATATATATATATTTATTATTATATATATTTTTTATTTTTTTTGCATGTTTCAAAAGAGAAAATGTTTCAAAAAAATTTAATCGAAGATTTTAAAAATTAATAAAAATGATAATTTAAGAATTTTAAATGAGAAAAATTATAGAATTATGTAATTTATTTCATTAACTAAGAAAAAATTGAGTGACTAAAAACACAAAAAAATAGAACCATGCCTACCTTTTCAATTATTATATTAAAAAGTATACTTTATAACACATTAAAATATATATATATATATATATATATATATATATATATATATATATATATATATATATATATATATATATATATATATATATATGACTGAAAAAGGATATTATACTAAAATAGTGAATTACTAGCATATATTAATATCTGGTCAAGTGGATCAATACTTTGTAGTTAGATATAAAACATTTTTCTATAACTAAAATATGTTGAACTAGATATTTATATTATTGAAAATTTTCACTAATTTTAATGATAACAAATATCATTAAATATTAAAAATTGTTTTTGTATCTTACATATTTATTGTCAACAATGGTTAAATAATGTTTGAAATCTTTAAATTTTATATACAAAAACTGTATTTTATAAAATGATAAAAATTCAAAGCTTTTTGTGTATTTTCTATTTTAATGTCCTTTGTTTTAAATGATCTTAATTTGGTAAAATAAATGAGTCAATGTGATATTTTTGTTAAATTCCTGATGACAATATTATTACAGTGTCACGCCGCATACGTTGCTGGTATTATGTGTCACTTTTATAAACAAGTTAACTTAACTAGTGACATGTTATTTATGATTCATGTTACTATAACATTGTATACCATCAATGTAATGGGTGGAATGAAATATATTCAACGGTTAAAAATTGAAAGCATTCAAATAGTGATCGAAGTTTTTTTTTTCTTTTTTTCATAATAGTGGGATAAAAGATTATTTAACTTAAGGAAAAATCATAAAAAATATTGGATTATGGTTTGTGAAGACAAATTTTCTCAAGTTTTTAATGTAAAACTAATACACATAAATAAATAAGGATTAATTTTCGATCATGGCCACATTCATAATAATTTTTTGATGTGTGTTTTTTAGTTTCAAATTTTTCATCTCTAAGCTTTGATGTATAGCGAATAAATTTAATGACCCAACACACAGAGCACCTCTGAATTTTATAAAGCTCTCTGATCACCACATAATAATTGTCATAATAAATTGTCCACCACAGATTTATGCAACAATTATAGAATTGATTGACAAATGGATCATATCTATGAAAATAATCGACCATGTAAATATCTCATATAATCTCACATATCACAAATTTGAGAAATTTTTTCAACATCCTCCCACTTGTCCATTTATCCCATTATCAATCAATACCAAAAAACTAAATACAAGGATTATGATGACAAATATTAACTAAATACAAGTATTATCTCTTGTGTATCACAGTATATCAAGTCTCTCATCAAAGACATTAACTATAATAGATAAATTATATGTTTATTTTGGATCAAATACAAAATTTTCAAATAAACAAATATGTGCACAACAAAATGAGAGAAAAAAATGAATAAGAGTTTTATCAAAGTAAAATTAATGATTGTCACAACATGGAACCAAGTTCCACTTGTGCTAAATGATTCTTGAAATTCTTTAATGACATGTTGTAAGTCAAAGGGTTGACAATCATCAACCCAGTGCTAATATGTTCAATGATCACTTAAAAGATTCTCTTGTGAGTAGATATTTAATGTCAATATGAAATGTTAGATCTAGTGGAAACCTAAACATACATTAAACTTCCAACACCTAAGTGAGCCTATATATCTTACTTAACATTATACACCAACATAAGTTAAAATCTCACTTTTAAGGTGAACTCATGAAAATCCCATAACATGAATTTTATAAAACTAACCAAATATATATAAACCCAATTGTGATGTTCAAATTAATGGTTAATTCAAGTTTAACCAAAATTAAATTTTTTACTATTTTATAATATTACCAAAATGTCTATTTGATTCAAAGCCATCCTTCATCATTTATCCATACTCAACAATAGGTAATTAAAATGGAGATTATACATAGAATCCTGAAGTATTCATATAATCATAAATTGTGAGATTGTAACACGATCCTAGATTTTATTTTTTATACAAACATAATACATATCACCAAATACACTTCCATAAAAACAATAAATCTCTCATCAACACTTAATCAAACTTAAGTTTATAAAATTCATCCATTTCTCAATCCTTCGTTAAACTTAATCCATCTAATATAAATCATTCAAAATTAATAAAAACTAAAATAATCTTCATTAATTCTATCTCCTTCACGAAACATGTCAATATGAACATTCACTTAACTACTTTACTCAACAATCAATAAATGTTTGATTCATGGAGATTTTGGAGATTTAGTCATGGAAAAATAAATTAAGAAACAAAAACACCACGAACTAATTATCAGCTCACGTCATATTATAAATCTTGCAATGATAAACCCATACATGATAGAATACAAAAACAATAAAAATGTAAAAGTGAACAAAAGAAAATTATAAAGAGAAGAAAATATCATAGAAATAGGATGAAATTATAGAAAGAAAAGAGCATTACTTACAAATGAAGGAATCCTAGAAATACGAACAAGTTCTAGAAAGCAAATGGGGAAGAAAATGCACTTTTCTTTTCTATAAAATCATTTGTTTGTAGGTATTCAAAGTCAGCTCAAACTTTACAATGATATATTTATAGAAAAATAAAATTTAAATGAAATTCTAGATGAAACCACGTGCCCGTTGTTTTCTAATTTCAATTTTTATTTTTTTTTGGTTTTCAAATAAATTTGAAGATTCAAATAATGATAAATGCTTACTCTTAGACCTATCCTTGTTAGATAATGCTCATGGTTCAACCAATGACTATTTCTTTAGGGTTGTCCATGCTAATCAAAAGCCCTCCATTCTTTACCATCTTCTTATATTACTTTGATTATTTCATATATTTTCAAATGATCATTGTAATAATTATTACATTCTATATAATCTCACGTTATTTAAAATATAGTTGAACAATTAGGTTTTATCTTTAAATAATTATTAATTAATTTATAAGATATTCAAGCTCTATTTATATATATATATTCTTTGTAAAATAAACAAATATATATATATATCCTAAATATAATTTAAAAAGGTAATAGTGTGATAAATAATTTATGAAATAAATAAGTATAGGTGATTGTGTAAAGCAACATTGCGACAAAGGTGTAGGTATGGAGTTTGAATCCTAGATGGGAAAGTTTCACGTTTATTCAAAAAAGCTCTAACTAGTTAGGAATTGGTTTTGGCTTATCTTTTTTGTGAAGTTCAACATTCAATGAATAATAATCTTAAAAATGATGATTAATGAGGACATACCAAACCTCGTAGATTGAAGTTTAGTTGATCCTATTAGACCAAACTAATTCAACACTTTTTTCACTTATCCCAAAAGGATTAATTATTATTTGTAGACTAAGTGTATATTTCTTTCAAGTCACTTATTTAACTTTAATTTTCAGTATTTCGTGCATTGTGTCTATAAAACATAAAAATATAGATTAAAATATGGAACAATTACCATGATAGGATTTTATATTTGTGGGGTTTATAAAATCTTAATACACTTGGTGTTGATTGAAGAAAATTTAGTTTAATTAAAAAAAGAAGGAAAAATAAAGCTATCCTTTAATTAAGTAACTAATTCAAGAAAATAATATATTCATTGAGATTGGGATTTAAGCTCATACAATACGTAACATAATAAAAATAATACAAGTGATTACATATGAATAGAAAATGTATATAATTATCTCTTCATAAATACATGTTAACAATTAATGGTGCAATCTTTCCAAAATTGGCAATGAATAAATAAAAAAAACTAAAACCTTCATTTATTAACTAATTTTTAATTGTATCGATGCATTGTAATTTCATTGTCTATTTTATTATTATTTTTTACAGCTATTTTATTATTCTTTAAAGTAGTAGTAACAATATAAAAACAAGAATGGGTGGAAAAAAGGGTGTATAAATGCAAGACTTTAACCTGAAAAAAAAAACGATAGAGTTATTTGAAAGAATTTAAATTTTATTCAATAAAATATTTTTCTGAATAAGATAATAAATTATTTTTATTTAAAATAACAAAGAAAGGAAATTTAATGTTTATTTATTTTCTCTATTTCTTTACTGTGCTCTCTACTAAAAAAGACGAGTAATTTTATACGGAACTTAATTCAAATATATTATCAGCATAAACATAAATATGTTGTACACTATACATATTAATTATTTTAATAATTTTTATTAATTTTCAATATCTTATCAATTTAATATTTCTAATTTTTTCTTTATTAAAAAAATTATTATTCAAAATATTTTTTATGTTATTTACTTATTCTATCATTTTCTTTTACTATTAACTGAATTATGACCGTAATTTTTATTTTTATATATTTAATTTATCGATTAATTCACTAGTTATCTCTTTAAGAATTAATTAATAACTTAAAATAAAATATCAATTAGGTTATTTAAAAAAAAATTATATAGTAGAATGCTTAAATAAAGATAAAAAAGAATATTTTAAATTTTTAATAATTACATCTTCTAATAAAAAATTAATTAAAAATATCTAAATTCATAAAATATTTAGACTTAATTTAACAATACAAAAAATCATAAATACCAGCATATATAAATTAGGTTCTGAGCTCAATTTTTATGAATTACAGTGGATGTAAAAAGGCTTGTACAACATCCAGTGAAATTTTATATACGTTTAATTGTTAAATTAGTTATTTTTAAAATAAAAACTTATCAAACATAATAATTATATTCTGATAAATGAATGACATGGGAATTGCTGCGTGCCGGTACGATTAACTTTTGTGTGGACCCCACCCTCTGTATTCATCTCCGTATCTCGTATTTCTGTTACACACGTGTAACCTTTATTCTATCACTCAAATCCACGTTGACATTTTAACCTTTCTTTTCTAACTCTTACTATTATTATATTATATTATTATTATTTCTTATTATTAGTTTTTATTACCTATTAAAATTGTCACTGTCATGTTCCCAAATAACTTGATTTCTCAGCGAAAGGTTTGAGTACAAAATAAATAAATAAAATGATAAAGATTACACTTAGATCTTAGATTATAATTTACTGTAAAATTGCGAAGATGAGAGAAGATATCAAGTTATTCGAATAATTTTAAGGAATTCTTTTTTGTTTTCTTTTAATGAATCTACCATTGATGATTTATTTGTTATAATTGTTAGATTAAAAGAATATAAAGATTAAAACAAATTTTTTTTTACTTATTTATTAAAAATAAAAATATGAATGATGAAAAAGTTGAACTACCTTATAAAAAATAAGATTCATAAATTTACTATTTTAAAATTTTGAATTAAAAATAGTATTAACGTCTTATATATATCTTTTAGTTTAAACATAAAAAAGGAAACGTATCAATGTGATGGAATTTTACATAATTATAGTTCAATATTTTTAATTTTAATAATTTATACATGGTTGTATATGGTAAAACTTTACGGTTTTCAGTGTTCATGATCACGCCAATATATGTAAGCTTTTTTTCTTTTCTTTTTTTGGTGAATATTCATACGTATGATGATACATAGATTACTAATAATTAGACATAAACGAACACAATTAAAAAAGAGATAATTTCAACTTTTCGTATGCATGCAAATGATCAATATAGAAAGAATCTCTTCGAACTAGCGACCAAGTAAACCAGTTGACCCTATTTATAGCATCCTTTAAAGTGTTAAATATTTATACCAAAAACCAAAAGTGTCAAATAAGCATGCACCAGCACATAAAAAAAAAAAAAACCAAATTTGAAGAATTCAAAATCAGTTTACAATTAATATGGTTCCCTATTTGATTTTCTTGTTCTTCATGATCATCACAAAACCAAACTCACGTTCACCTGTCTTCTGCATATCACAGAGCCGTGTTTTGACCATAAATCACATTCATTCAATTTTTTTTTTTACCCTTTTTGGAATACAAACATATATATATATATATATATATATATATATATATATTTATATATGTATATATTGGTATAATATTCTGAAATAAAATGTTTGTAATGTGCTTTATGGAGAAGTACCTAAATTTTGTTATTAATATATTTATAGAGAAATTCGCAAGTTGCTTTTTGGCACTGTGCCAATTTGCACCTCTCTCTTATGCCTTTATCTTCGACACATGGTGGTAGGTGCTGGAAAATCACCCACTTGTTCTGCAAGTGTTAAAGTGGTGGATAATTTGTTCAAAATAAATAATCTTAAAACAATAATTCAGTAATTGATAAATAATTAATTATTTTTTTAAACTTTTTTTACCCATTAAACGTTAGAGCTAAAAAAATTAATCTTGTGACTGTTTATGGTGATAGAGTTCAATTGAAACATGATCTCCTCTATCTCTGTCTCTCTCTCTAGAATGACACCGACAGCAATCAGGTTTTAAACTAGTTAGCTACAATTTGTACTTTCTATTTATTTCTTAGTCAAAGCTAGATTACGTGTGAACATAAACACCAAAATTCTCAGCCGTGAGAGAGAGAATACATATTTTATAATTCACTCTTTTTTTTTAGTGTTTGCCCAAATACCAAAACAATTTCCCTTTCACATATTTCAGAAATCCAAAAACAATTTGTGCACCATGTAAATTAAAGTACTAAAAAAATTATAAAGGTGGTAAAGGGGTGTGTGCGTTGAGGTGAACGTAGAAGCTAGAGCATACGGTACAGGGAAAAGGATATATATACTTATATCTTAGTTTACACTATTTTAATGGTGGCTGGCTACCTTAATTCCACATGCTTAATTTTCGTAGTTCTTTTGCACCCCTTTATTATATAACCGTTTCATCCTCCATACCATTCCAAAGGGTCTTCCGAGAAGGAATCAAACAACAAAATTTCCAGGTGGATCTTGGTAAATTTGATTTTGGTCCAAAAATAGTAAGAAAAAAAAAAAAAACACCATGGTTCATAGTTTTCATGTCCTTGCTAACGGTGGCGTACCAAAGGGGCTCAGGTGAGTTTATCCGGTTCACCGCGGATCACGGTGGCGGTGATGATGGTGGCGATGGTTATAGACATGATGGTGACGGTGGTGGCGGTAGTGGTGGTTCACCGGGATTGAGTTTTAACCAAGGGATGCAACAAGGTGAGGTAACAATGCAAGGTGGCTCTTTGGTTTCAGGGTACAACAGGGGTGATCCAGAGTTTAGGCAAATGGTTTCGGCTTTGACACATGTTGTTTCATCAGGGTCTGACCACAGGAGCACCGAATGGATGCAACAAAGTGGTTATCCTATGATGTCAGGTTTCGGACATGCACCTTCTTCTCTTTCTCGTTTCTCTTCTTCTCCTTCTTCTGGACCCTCTGGTGTTGGTCAGAAAAGAGGGAGAGAAGAACAAGAGACTGATAACATCTCTTCTTCACATAACCTGATGCAACAACAAACTACTCCGAGACTCTTCAGAACAACACTAGGTCACTTCGTGCTACCTTCTCAAGGAGACTCATCTTCAGGTGCAACTACTTCATTACATCACATCCTCAAATTTTCCATCAAACATGTTTTGCATATCTAAAATCATCACGCATCACCCTCATCTCATGTTTTGCATCTCAAACAACAAACGGGGTGTATATGTCGATCGTTATTTGCATTATCTTAAACTTTCTTCACCGATTTCTTTCATCTTTTCCAAACACCCCAACTTGTTGAACGAAACATGCAGCATCATTAGTCTGTGTTATGTGTTCAGAATCAAGTACTCATCCTTCTTTCCATTGAATTTCCTAAACACCTTCCTAAAAACCATTCTTGCATCTTATATTGCATGCATAAACACCTTCCATTTTTCACTTTTTCTTAATCTACTAGATTTTCATTTTCCAAAACCATGTTATCGCAAAGGAAAGTTTAACATGCTCAACATGATCATTACTCATTACTCACATACTCAAATACCTGCAACTACTAGTACAAACACCATGGTTCACAATTAACCCATTCATTACACAATGGCATGTTTCTCCACAATAGTGCAGATATTCTATGTCTTCTATCTCATTTTCTGACTTTAACCAGTGACTGAAGAAACTCTCACCTCTACAATTACAACAGTATCAGCGGTCACAGCTACAACAACTGCTGCTGTGACTGCTGTTACTGAAACCAGTGGAGGTGGTGGAGAAAGGAGGAGAAAGTACAGGGGAGTGAGACAGAGGCCATGGGGAAAATGGGCAGCTGAAATCCGTGATCCACACAAAGCAGCAAGAGTTTGGCTTGGCACATTTGACACAGAAGAAGCAGCAGCAAGAGCCTATGATGAAGCTGCATTGAGGTTCAGAGGCAACAGGGCAAAGCTAAACTTCCCTGAAAATGTTAGAGCAGTTCCACCTCTTCAACCTTTCCAACCCGCCACAAGACTAACCGTTTCTGACTCCTCCACCACTCAATTCCGGCCACTCACCGCAGCCGTGGCGGCGCCATCCTTCATTCAGCCTCCACAGATGCAAACCTCCTCTGACTTGATCAGAGACTACTTGCAATACTCTCAGCTTCTACAGAGTGATTTTCAACAGCAGCATCATCATCAGCATCAACAACAACAACAACCACAACCACAACCTTCTAGTTTGATTCAACAGTTATACTACAATGCACAATTGGCTTCTCTTCAATCACCTTCTTTATTACAATCATCACCTTCATTCTCTTCTTCTGTATCACCAACTCCATTCCCGTTATTCTCAACATCTCCTCAATTTTCCTCTGCTTCATTTCCCATGTTTTCAACTCAACAAATGAGCTATTTCCAGCCACTGGAAAGCTTCCCTCCAGCCGGTGGCAGGCCGGAGATTCCGCCGTCAACATGGTCCGATACCGGTGGCCAGCCACCACCTTCCGGTTGATCCAATGTTTCAGCTATTCTCCTTTTTTTTTTGCTGTCTTACCCTTTTTTCTTTCTTTCATACTTAGGATAAAAAAAGAGGACTTGTTTTACTTATTTTTAACGATAAAACTTAAATACAGTTTTTTTAAGTATTTTTGTCACTATTATTATCAAATCAAAATTGGAGTTTCACTTCAGTTCAGTCATTTATACAGATATTTAATCCAAAATTATGAGATGAAACTCCAGTTTTGAAAAAAGATAGTACAAAAGATATTTAACTAACTTTGTTTGAGTTTTGTTTCCTTTCTCAAATGATGGTAAATTCCTTGAACATGTAGTTTTGGAGTTAACTATTGTTTTGTTCCTATTCTTGTAAAGAAGATTATTTGAAAAGAGAAAAGGTGATTGAAGGTTAAAGAGAAAGTAGCATTTAGGTTTTTTAGGGTTATAGTTTATTTCCAATTCTCAATGGAGATGATGTTAACATTCTCTTAGATATATATCCATGGAAAGATGTAGAACCTCATAGCTTTTATATACTATGTCTGCTATCTGCTATACAACCACAGATTTTATCAAAATGTTCTTATACTTTACTTCTTTTTTTAATAATATTTTGTGAAGATTTATTTAGTCATCATTATCATTCTTTATCTTTTGGATTATTTTGGATGTGTTCATTTATTCCAATCTTAATGAGCAAGAGTAATACAATGGATACGTTATTAGTGATGATATCATCTTACACTAAACCTCTTTCTCACGAAGAAAAGAAACCACGATGGTTCAATTTTGAATTAAAGAGAAAAAGGAAGAAAATCTTAAAATTTTATTTAGAAAAAAATGATTTTGTTTTAATTTCTAATCGAATAAAAAAAGAGAGTTTTTCTCTCTTTTTTTTATATGTTCTTCTTATCTAAAGTAGAACATAGTACAGTAATCAAATACGTGATGTATTCAATTTTGTTTATGATACACTTTCAATAAAGTACCAAATATGTGTTAAAATGTCTTGTTTGTACAAAACTGTGTTCTTATTTTTCATAACCTATGTACTATTTATTTATTCTAGGTGCAGACTTATATTGAATGGAATATATTAAGATATGCACATGTCCCCCTCCAATTTTTTATTATGGCACGAAATTTCTTCATTCTTTCATAAGCCAAGAATTTTCTGCTATTGGTCTAATGTCTATCTAGTTCAGCTTCAATTTAAAAAAATATAATATTTTACTATAACACATTTTTAAGTATAAAACGAGTTAATTTAAAAAAAAATCAGCAGTGATTATTAACTATTATAGGCTAACTCAGTTTTATAAAATTAATTAAAAAAGTAAAATTTATAACCTAATTTGGTGTTATTTGTAGTGGAAGGTGACCATAATTATAATAATAGTTATGATGCATGTTGTGTGGTATGAATGTGGTGTTCCATTGTTTGTGGTTATTTTGTAAGTTAGGAGGGCAATGACGTGGATGAGTCAAACTTGTCTAAACATGGTTTTGAAATGGCCATTGGTCTTTGAACTTTACAGTGATCTATGTTTCAATGTTTATTTATTTATTTATTTTTTAATTGTTCAAATTTAAACCTACTTTTCAGTTCAGAGAATTGTTTGACAAATGTTATTGAGTTATTATGTGTGTATGTAAGAAGACTGAAGACATAGACTTTTAAGTGATAAAGTTGTTGTTGGGGCTTTAAGGTTGATTACAAACTACACTATGCATTTGAAATCAACTTTAGAAATTAGGTACTTTAATTGAATTAGTTAGGTGGGTTATGAATCATACAAATGGACATAATTTTTAATTTTTTTAACATAAGGTATATTTTCGGCCAAGAATTGGTTATTATTTCTTGATATACAGTAAAGATTTGTTTTAGAAAAGAAATCTATAAAAACATTTGTATACATAAAGTTTAAAATAAAATCTTTAATCATGCATTCTCGAGACATGATATTAAAAAAGAGAGTTTAGGGTATAATAAGTTTACTAGAAATATCATTTATTCTGATACTGTCTTCCATCATAATAAATAGTTATTGCAAACATACAGGTAATATATATAAATTTCTTGAATAATCTTTGTTTTCGCTCGATTCATCGAGTTTGTTGGATTTCTATTAAATAAAAAAGTATTTTAATTTTAAAAATTCTTTTTTGTTTTAGGAATACTATACTTTTTTTCAAGAATACTTTGAATGATTTTTTTTGATTTTTCAGTGAAAACTTTTACAATTAAAAAATTGAAATTTTGAAATTGTTTATATTTTTAATTCTTTTTAAATGGTGTTGAAAAATAAAAATCGATTTTTCGTGAAAAAAAAAAAGTAATTCCACTTCCATCCCCAAATTGTTAAAAAGAAAAAAATTTAATTTTTCTTTTCGTTCCACTAATCGTATTTTAGATTTATGTCATCGATCTAATCACATTGTCCACATAAAATATATAAAACAAATTATAAATGTATTACTTTTAACTAAGAATACAAGAATTATCTACTACATCTAAATGAAATAATATAATTTCTTACACTTATAAAATATCTACCATAAGAAACTAGCATCTTATCTATTATAAATTTATTGATAACTCATCAGCAACTTCCTATGTTAGAGTAATTTGTATTCTTGGTAAAAATCTTATACACAAATTTTATTTATTTTTTTATCACTCTATGTATTAACCTATATGATCAAATAATCAGTAATATATATATATATATATATATATATATATATATATATATATATATTATTTTAGAAGTGTGTATTTAATACTATATCATTTGGGGATAGAATATAATCTCAATTATCTTTACTACACACTCATAAAATAACACACCTACATAAAATAGCATAGATAACATTAATGATATGTTTAAACTCAAAATGAAATAAGAATATCACTTTCTAATATGAAATTGAGAAAAAGAAGAATGTTGGATCGTTCTTTTCTATTTGAAAAGAAAAAAGAATAACACAGACTAACTAGTATCAGATCTTATGCAAGTTGGATGAAAAATATAATACAAAAAAACAAAAGGCAAGAAAAGAGTTGAAATCGCCATAATTAAGTTTTATCCATTTATCAAACACACTATATAACGTGATTCTTTTGCTCTAGTTTAAAGCTTGGACAAAATGATTTTGATATTTTAATGAAAGGAGTTAATTTACTTTCCAACTTAAGAAATAAAGAGTTCAGAAATTTAGTGATAAAAATGTCACTTTCTTCCATATGGTTTTGGTCTTTCAACTTTGAGTGAAAATTGGAATTAATTCTTTTTTAAAACCTTGAACCAATCTAATCTCTCAACTCTATAAATGTGTGAATTTAATTCTTTTAACAAAATTTTAAGTTTCAAACGTCAAATAAACTTACGAAATTTTGGTTTAAATGACTAAATCCACACATTTATAAAGATGATGATTAAATTAGTTCAAGATTTTCAAAATTTTAATTTTCACTAAAAGTTGAAGGAGAAGAAGATATTTAATCCTGCATTCAAATTGACAATCCTTGAACACCGATTTAGATTTTATGGTAGCGAAGTGGTCCACCACCACAATATTATAAAGGCATTTTTTAATATTTTATTTTTAAATCAAGAGATTTATATAATGTTATAAAATTAAACAAAGTGTTCATATATTAAATTTAGTCTCCTATTCCTTCTTCTATAAATCTTAACTCCCATAATCCCATTCTGAAAGTTTAGAATAAAGTAAGAGCCAAAAATAAAAGACCTAATTGCTTACAACGATTTCAAACAAAATAGGAGTATATCGGGTCTTTTAAATTGTAATGAAAATTATTTAGTTGCTACTATTTGACCACTACATTCATTTTTTTACATGTTAATTAAACAATATTACATAACCTATTGTGTGTCTGAGGTATTGTCCATATTGGAGTGTAGAGTTCCGTCATAGTTTTGTTCTTAAAAAACGTCTGGAGAAGTAAGGGAGGAAGAAGTATTTAAACTGCGTTTAGATTCAACTCCTAAACGATATGAGACTTATTAAGTATACTAGAACAATGATTAAAATTCAATTATTTTTTTGTTAGATATTTCAAGAAGTACCCCAACGAATCCACAAACATTCACTTGTGTTTTTTTAACAGATCACCAAGACAAACTATCCATTATGATATCACTATTTGATCACTTAAGGAAAGATAATTAATATTAATGAGTCATGAAACAACCATATAAGAAATCACAACAATTAGAGATCCTATATTGACTAAAAATATAACAAAATTATAATATATAAATTAAATGTTAATCTCATTTTATGAATTGATTTTGTAAAATTGAGTTAGATATAAAATAATTTCCTAATATAAAATCATAATTACTTTCTAATCAAATTCATTGAAATTCTTCTATCATCCTCCTCTTACACTACCCACAATATATATTCATATATCGAATAGAGAATAATGGGGTGAGCACTAAATCAAAATGTGCAATGTTTCATTGTAATCACTTTGTGACGTTTATTTTCAGTTAATACACATTAAACGAATTTTTCAGCCCTGATAAACGTGCAAAATAATATGCATTTGTTTAACCATTACTTTCATTTTTAGTGACCTCGAAGAATATGAACACACTATTTTTGTTCTTATATTATCATACATATGCCGAGCCTCAAATAATATTTTAATGAAAACATTGTTTAGTTCTTCCACCTGCAAAATGTTTTGTATATATGTATACGAACATCATTGAATACGTAAATAAAGTAATGAAAAGTTATTATGATATAAGAAGTGATTACGTCATGTCAAAATACTCAAAATGAAAGTATATAGTAATAATAATAATATGAATTAATAAGGGGATACATATTTCATAAAATCGAAACTTTGACTTTGGAAAAGAACTGTGATTAGGTACAAAAACATCAACTGTTGTTGTTCTTTGAACTTCATATTTGGATTAATTTATACTATTTTCGGTGAAGAAATTCGTACGATTGTTGTCACAGAGACTCGTATTTGCCTATTCTATATGCAGCTTCTTCATTTTAAAACTGGTAAAAAAAGAAGTCTTATTAAAAGCAAAAAAAAAAATGTAGTAGAATAATCTATCTGAAACAGCGTAACTTTAGAAGCACTAAAAAACTTATTTGAGAAATTCGCTGCTTCTTAACATGATGTGACATTAAAATTATTTTTATTTAATTTCGATAAATACTTTAATTTGTATGTAGTTAATCATAAAATATACATTTAGATTAAATTTATTTTTATTTTTAAATTATTATAAAAAGTGTAATTCCTCTCTAAATTAAATGATATAATATTTCATTTCTATATTTTTTAAAATTTATATAAAATATTTTTTCAAACAAACAAAATTCTTCAATGAACTATTAACGTTCACATATTATTTGTTGAAAAAGACATTTTACACAATTTTTATTAAATACTTTATAATTTAATTTTAAAATGAAATATTTTTTTTTGTAATATATATATATATATATATATATATATATATTTATTTTTATTTATTTTTTTT
>Ga0214543_1001665_pt1 | contig 43329 bp, 13 predicted proteins | sample CNSS2metaG_FD_160094 | JGI IMG/M metagenome (GOLD analysis project Ga0214543, IMG submission 160094) | Root nodule microbial communities from cowpea collected in UCLA plant growth center, Los Angeles, California, USA - CNSS2 | ecosystem: Host-associated > Plants > Roots > Nodule | place: USA...
GTTCCTCCAGAATACACGGGGACGTCACAGTCTCTTCTTTTCAACCTTTCTTTCTAAGGAAATTTTATGAAATATCGCTTTTATTTGACTTCATGTTCTTTGCAGTCTGCCAAGAGCAACATACACACAGAACCAATGCATTTCTGTCTACGATCAAGGGGGAATTCCACCAATATACCCTTTTCACCATGTTTGCTTTCCCATTATGGACTAACATATATATATATATATATATATATTTACACATATTTTCATTCATAACATTCAACATTCGCTCAAAAGACAGATTAATCAAGAAAAGTAAGTTTTCCATAGCAACTTAAATCAAGCACAAGCTTATTATAATTGTACATCTACACTTCTGCTAAATATACTCAGGACCACTTTTCTTATGCAGAAGTTTAACTCTTGTTTAAAAGTTAGAACAATAAACATTTCCAACTCAAAATTTACTTCAGGAAAATTATATTAACGTACAAATGAATAACAGTCTATACTGTGAAAGTTAATAAACTAATCGCAGTTGTTGATTAAATAACATTACATAATTCAATTCTAAAAGGTTACATTGGCAATGGTTAATTAATGCAGGATTTTGGTTTTGGCAAGGCCTGATATCTGGCTGAATCTTATGTTTGAATTAAAGTGTAAAGATGTATATGCATGCAGCAGAGAGAGGTCACATGGGGATGATGATGTGTGTGTTTCTGTTTTTATTTGGTGTATTTATTGTGGGAATTGAGATTGATACATGTTCCCCACTTTAGCAAGTTTGTTTACTTTATTTAGGGTGCTTCGATGTATGCAAAGTGTAGTGATAGTATTTTGTATAGCTAATTGCTATATACTGATGAAGTTTAAGAGTGTCTATAGAGATTGGAATTGTAATTGTAGGTACCTAGCACGTGTGTGACTATGCATTAGGATTGTTTCTAGCTTCTGCCACTGAAAACAACTACACAGACATTTCGTCGTATAATTAATCTATTCATTGGTTGTGAAAGACGATTTGACAAATGACACTTCACGACCTCATTCTCTCCTTTACTCTTCCATCTACAAATTCAAACCTTTCAAATATAAAATTCTTCTTTCAATTTGACAAAAGGAAGGAAGAATAGGGGCTTCTACAATCTGCATGCACGTGATGACAATTCTAAAATGCAATCCATCTCCTCCGTGACTACAATAGCTTTTCTAATTTTCTAGCTACCTAAACCTACTCATGTGATTCTGCCACATGATTTCCCTGAAAATTCATTAACTTCAAATTATTGTTAACAAAAATTATTATTTCAAGTTCACATAAATAAGTCAAATCTCTTCGGATTAGTTTTGTGACTCAAACTCAAACTCAAACTTTATGTTATTCGGCCCATATGGGTATGGGAAGAAAAGTTATTGGGCCCAAAAAAAAAAGAAAGACGCCATCACCACAACCAAATCTATGTGCCCAATCAAAAACGTACACGTTTTCAGATAAAGATGACCCTTTTCTTGTAAATTTGACATAAGATGATGGTAAATATACGCGGTCTCGATCTCCATGATCACGATTCACAAAAAGGTAAAAACTTAAGCAAAAGCAAACAACAATGGCGAACCCAGAGGGTAGTAGCAGAGGTTCAAGATGGTCACTTAAGGGAATCACTGCTCTCGTTACTGGAGGCACACGTGGAATCGGGTTCTTTTATCGTTTATGTTTTTATTCTGTTTGTTGCATCATGCATGAAGTGAATTGGGTTTCTTGAATCCGGGGTTTGTTAAAAAAGTTATTTTTCAAGCTGTTTTTTTTTTTTTTCTTTCTGGGTGTGATCTGGTTTCACGGTTGATTCAGGCATGCTGTGGTGGAGGAACTGGCGGAGTTTGGTGCCACGGTGTACACTTGTTCCAGGAATGAAGAGGAGCTGAATGCACGCTTGAAGGAATGGAAAGAGAAAGGGTTTTTAGTTTCTGGGTCGGTTTGTGATGTGACTTCCCCAGCCCAAAGAGAGAACCTCATTAAGCAAGTGGACTCTGCCTTCAACGGCAAGCTCAACATACTTGTGAGCGTTTCTTCTTTTTTGTTTGTATATTTGGAAATTGAAATATTTTGTCTTGTATTTGCGTTTGAAGTAATTTAGAATAATCTTTGTGTTCCGCTTTATAAAAAGTCATCCCTGACATGAAATCGATCTCTAACATTCGCGCATTCATGAAAAAGGAACTGTTGGATGAAGATAAAATGGTTACATTTCAAATAAATATCTTAAAATTGGATTTGGCAAGACGAAATTTGAGTTGTTGCATCTTCATCCAACGATTCTGATTAACCAAATGTGTGAATACAGGAAATCCCTTGCTATAGTACTATAAATGTAATATTAGAGTATGTGATAATATACCAGATATTGATCTCTTGTATTACAATTATGGTGTGAAGAACTATTGCATGATGCTATCATGAATTTTAGTAACATCCTGGTAAAACACCCAGTTTATAAGTGTTTGTTCTTCATCCTTTTCCTGTGGTATACGTATATGCACTCAATTTGCAAGTGATTTTGTATATTTTGCCTAATTGAGACTTTCTTCTTGTTGTTTGAACCATGCAGTAGGTAGCATTAGTATCTGCACAATACAGTTAATAGTTGAAACATAACAAGTTTTGTCTCTATGAACATCTTGTGAGCTTAGGTAAACAATGTGGGAACAACTGTGAGGAAACCAACAATAGAGTATAGTAGTGAAGATTATTCAAAATTGATGGCAATTAACTTGGACTCTGCATACCATCTGAGCCAACTTGCATATCCTCTTCTTAAAGCATCTGGCAATGGAAGTATTGTGTTCATTTCCTCTGTTGCAGGTCAGACAAGTGCAGCTTCTGGAGCCATTTATGCAGCAAATAAAGGTGGGTTAATGTGTAATTATGTCATCTCGGGCTCTGACATAGATTACAAACTATTTTGAAATATATTGACGAAATAGATTCAACACGATGTTTTCTTCAGCTGCAATTGATCAGCTTTCTAGATATCTTGCTTGTGAATGGGCGAATGACAATATAAGGAGCAACAGTGTTGCACCCTGGTATACCAACACATCAATTCATACGCAGGTAGTGCTCTATGTTTGATTTCATTCATTCAAATAACATTATCTTCTTAATCTTGGGTGCTAATTGTTATCATATATCTGGAAGTTGCTTGCAAATAAGGAAATTGTTAACGAGATAATATCTCGAACGCCAATAAAGCGAATTGCAGAAGCACATGAAGTGTCATCTTTGGTGACTTTCCTTTGCTTGCCAGCAGCTTCTTACATTACTGGACAAGTTATTTGTGTTGATGGAGGATTTACTGTGTATGGATTTCAGCCCAGCATGAGAATTAATTGAAAGAAAAATGGATGATTTTTATTATTGTTAGATTATGCGAAGAAAGTGGTTGCTTGAGTTTTGGACCACCTATGATCAATATATTTTATGTAATATATATGTAGAGAGTTTATAATATTATTAATTACATAATTATATTTAAGGGAAATATTTTTTATTTTTAATATACTTACCATATCTTACTATTTATTTGATATTTGAAAAAATAAAAATAACGCTAAAGCCAGATCCAATCAGATTATATTAAAATAGAGAATGAAGTTACCGAAGAAAAAAAAAAGACTATAAAATAGAGAGGAATGAGTGAAAGTTTAAAAGTTATTTTATTGATGTGATAAATAAAACTATATAAAGTATATACAAAGAAAAAAAGTTAATGATATAAAACATCTTTGAAATAATGGTTTGCAAACACATACAAATATATATTGCAAATAAGTAAAACAATTTATAAATTTTACAATATACAGAAATTACTATAACAAAAAGTATATGAGAAAATGTATATGTAAAAGAAAAGTAACTATTTTATTATTTAATTGATTGATGAGAAGAAAGGAAACAAAATTTTAAAAATTTATTTATTTTCATATTTCATAATTTAATATAAATATGATTTCTTTAAATTGCTTCAAATGTTACAAATCTCTCAAAAATTCGGATGGCAACCTTTATATTTCCATTCAGTTTCGTTCTAAACTTTGAATCAAACTAATTTTTTTTAGAAAAGAAAAACCTTTTCTTTTTCTCCCTTAATCTTCTTTCAACAAAAACATTATGCAAGAGTAATCTCTTTGAGAAGCCAAAATATCATTCCAACAAATTTTTTTTCTTCTAAACAGAATAATTAAGATTATATTTTATCCACGTGCTTGAGCTTGAGCTACACAAATTCATCATTACTGGACTCAATCACTTGTTGATTCACTTTTCTTTCTTCCAAAAAAAGAGAAAAACATATTGAGTTAAAAGCAAACACCCTAACAAATTTTAATACAAACATACATTCTTTTTGTATTAAATATGTTTTTTTTTTTAAATAAGTCTCTCTTCTCGAAACTTTATACCAATTTAGTCTTTCATCTTTAACAATGCGTGAATTTAATCATTCTTACCAATTTTTGTTAAGTTTATTTGACATTTTAAACGTATTTTATGATAATATTTGAGTTAATATTAAAATGAATATGTGTCAAACGATTTAAACAATTCAAACACTACAATGAAATACGTTTGAAACGTCAAATAACCATAACAAAATTTGTTTAAAAAGACTAAATCTACGCATTTTGTAAAGATAAAAGACTAAATTAGTTAAAAATTTAAAAAAAATGACTAATTTTAAATTTTATTTAAACTTTGAGGAATCAAAATCATATTTAATATATTTTTAATTGAAACTGATTCCTGATCCTTTTCCAAAAGTATTCTCTCTGTTTTGCCTAATCAGCAGTGACTACAACACACACAAACAAAGTCCACAAATGGGCCCATATGGACATCAGCATCCCCAAATATCTAACATTGTCGATTCCGCACAAGATAAAAACACTTTTCTTTATCTTCATGGTCAGAAATCACCAAGATACGCAAACAACAATGGCGAACCCAGAGGGTAGTGGCAGAGCTTCAAGATGGTCACTTAAGGGAACCACTGCTCTCGTTACTGGAGGCACTCGTGGAATCGGGTTCCTAATTTCTTTCATCTGTTCCTCGTTTTCTTTATATACGTTTTTGTTTACTCTCTTTTTCTGTGAATTTCATTAGTTGCATGAATTGATTTGGATTTCTTGATTCTGGGGTTTGTTAAAACGACTTGAAGTTGCGATCTTTGCATTCTACTTTTTTATGGGTGTGATGTGGTTTCACTGATGATTCAGGCATGCTGTGGTGGAGGAACTGGCAGAGTTTGGTGCCAATGTGTACACTTGTTCCAGGAATGAAGAGGAGCTGAATGCACGTTTAAAGGAATGGAAAGAGAAGGGGTTTTCGGTTTCTGGTTCGGTTTGTGATGCGTCTTCTCCAGCCCAAAGAGAGAGCCTCATTAAACAAGTGGCCTCTGCCTTCAACGGCACGCTCAACATACTTGTGAGTCTTTCTTCTTTCTTTGTTTATATATTCGGAAATTGGAATAGTTTGTTTTGTATTTCTGTTGAGAGTAGTTTAGAATAGTAGACACGATAACCTTCAGTTTTACGAAATGTCATCTCTAATTTATAATTCATGAAATCGATCTCTAACATTCATGTATTCACGAATAGATCTGTTGGATGAAGATCAAATGGTTCTCATTTTAAATACATATCTTAAAATTGGATTTGTCAAGATAAAATATGAGTCTTCATCTAACTGTTCTGATTGAGTAAATACAATCTTAGAGTTTGTGATTATATTATAATATGACACAGCTCAAGATAGTACCTTTAAAATTAAGGAAACTATACTGTCAAAAGTGAATTAATGTACCACTTTCTAATTTGTTTATTTGTGTTAAGTTTCAAAACATTTTGGAGCTCCTCTACATACCCTGTCATGTAGCCTGATGCAACTCGACAGCACTGCCTGTGTTTAGGATAGTAGCAGGATAAACAGGGTGTTCTGCTGTATTGATGACTCTATTTTATTTTGGGATACTAGTTACTGAATTTGTTAGAGTTTGATCTCATGTATTTCAATTCAAACAGGAGTTTCAGTATGATGTGTATTGCTGAATATTGTATCATGTATTGTATTAACATTATCACAAAACACTCAATGTGCTAGTGTTTGTTTTCCATCCTTATCTCGTCTTGCATGCACTCAATTTGCAAGTGGTTACTGGCTTGTAAAACAAATAAATAAATAATTGCAATTTCTTGATGTATTTTGCATGAAGAAGGCTTTCTTATTGTTGCTTCAAATCCATCCTGTAGGGAGCATTAGTATCTGCACACTATATTTAATAGTTGAAAACATAGTTATAACTTTGCCCTTTGGGATTATTTCATCTTAAAACTGTTAAAACTAATAATGTTCGAATAGCTAGGCTTGTTTCTCTTACGGGCAAGATTTCAGCACATGATAAGTTTTGTTACTATGATCATCTTGTGAGCTTAGGTGAATAATGTTGGAACAAATGTGAGGAAGCCAACAATAGAGTATACAACCGAAGAATATTCAAAATTGATGGCAACTAACTTGGAATCTGCATACCATCTGAGCCAACTTGCACATCCTCTTCTTAAAGCATCTGAAAATGGAAGTGTTGTGTTCATTTCCTCCGTTGCAGGTCAGAGAAGTGTAGGTTCTGGAGCCATTTATGCAGCAACTAAAGGTGTGTTGATATGTAATTATGTCATCTCCCGTTCAAACATAGATTGCAAACTATTTTGAAATATATTGACGAAATAGATTCATGGTGCTGTTTTCTTCAGCTGCAATTGATCAGTTTACGAAGTATCTTGCATGTGAGTGGGCCAAAGACAATATAAGGAGCAACAGTGTTGCACCCTGGTATACCAAAACACCACTTGCAGAACCTGTAATGCTCTTTCACCCTGTTTATTTTCTGTTCCAAGAGGGCTAATGGTCTTTTCTCTGAAGATTGGTTAATTATTTATTTAACTTGTGTATTCAGCAACATAAGAGTATTAAGGAAATCTAATTACCCTGCATATTGAGATACCTCATCGAAGTGGGTTAATGTTAAAAACTGTTGAGAGGTCCAACGCAATCATCATGACATAAGTGTGCATATTGGAGAGATACGATAAAAATACTATATGAGTTGAGAGGAGAGGGATAAGAATTTTCATCCCTTAAGCTAGTTTTTGGGTTGAATTAAATCCAGTTATGTATAAGATGATATCAGAATCTATTAAAATATCCTTGTAAACTTTGTATGCAAGGTGTCTATCTAGTCTTCCAAACCTTAAGGTTAATTTAGTACCAAATCCAAAATTCTAAGAGAGCACATGAGTATTTGTGCTAACAGTACATTGCCTTGTCCTTGCTTTTCAAATGCTGATGAATTATACCTGTACATGTCATGTATGTTAGCATGCTAATTCTTATCATTTATGTGCAGGTGCTTGCAAATAAGGAAATTGTTAACGAGATAATATCTCGAACGCCAATAAAGCGAATTGCAGAAGCACATGAAGTGTCATCCTTGGTGACTTTCCTTTGCTTGCCAGCAGCTTCTTACATCACTGGACAAGTTATTTGTGTTGATGGAGGATTTACAGTGAATGGATTTCAACCTAGCGTGAGAATTACTTAATTACTTGAAGCCAAATGAACTTTTTTATTGTTGGATTATGTGAATGAAGCAGTGGCCACTTTGATTGGTGATTGAATTATTTTAGTATTTTTAAAAACTTAGACAGTCATATTCGGTGCCATCATTGTAACATCATGGGTGCGCTAGGAGCTCCTTACACATCATTCAAGATATCTGTCTATTAGTGTCGAACTACTGCCAAGTGCCTTAACACTGTGTATTGCATCATTATTGCGCTTCATCTGTCACTGACTGAATCAAATGCAGATCTTCCAACAAGTTTGATTCTTATCTCAAATGGAACCAATCGCTAATAATGATTAATCTTATACCAAAATATAGATAACCTCTATCATTATGGGTGGCAATTTTGGCCGGCCATTTAGAACTATCTTGCATTGGTTCGTAAAATGCTTGTTGGTTATTTTTTTTATAATTTTTTATGATAAAGCTTTCGGTGTTTAATAAATTAAAATTTTTTAACAAGTATATAAAATTAAAGAAAAAATTGTTGAGAGTTGAATGATAAATTGATAATTTAATATTTTTATGATTTTCATATTCAGAAAATACATAAAGTTTATCTTTTTCACTTGTGAAAAAATTTGAAACTTTCACACAAAAGTTCAGAAGAAAAGTAAGTAAAATATACAAATATAAATTTGTTTTCTTTTTATACAGGTCAACTCGTCCTATCTCACCTCTATTTTACGCTGGCTACGGGTTATCTGGGTCGGATTTTTACAAGCCAACGGACTTAATAGCTCGATCTGCATATTATTTTGACAAGCCGACTTATTTGCTGAGTTAAGCCCACGTTATCATCCATATCTATCATAGGGCATGTACATTGATTACTAAAATGAGGTGAGTTCTCTTAATATCAGGGGTGACAGTAAATTATGGTTCATAGATATGTTAGTATGGGTTGATTTAAACTCCTAGTGTGTTAAAATTGGGGGTGGTAGTGTGGGTTTGTTCCACATTTTGTCTAAACAACATCTGTCAGAGTTTTGTGTAAAAAGTGCAGGTCAATTTCTTTAATCCAATGCATAATATTTGGTCTACATATGAACTGTTTATTTTTTAATCTTGTTATTTAAAATTAACAAGCTTAATGTATTCCATTAAGAAAAACTAAATTTAGTGTAACTAATAAAATATTCAAAACAAATTAGCAATTCTACTTTCTGAATCTTGATTTTCTTCGTTGTGACTATTAAGATTTTTTTATTAAAATTATGAGCGCTATTAAATATAATGGCTAGGTTCACACATTTATACGAGTGCTTACTTAATAACCTTTATATTTATACACTTTTAATGATTACAATTACAAATCACCATTATTACATCATAAAGTATTTCACTTTTCATTTAATATTAAAAACATGTAATTTTTTTTCGCACTTTAAATTTTTGCAAACTATGTGGGTCGACATATCTCGTCCTGTTGTTGGCCCACACAAACTATGATTTATACGGACAAACCAAAGCAAGCTCGTAGTCTCAAAAACTCCTCACTTTTCTTAGGGACCGGCTCATACAGTCCATCCGACATTGTCCTTGTCATTCTTATTAGAGGATAAATCAAGATTTTCAACCTGTTTCATTTTTAGCGAATTGATAATCAATTAGGATAAAATAAACCGAATTGTTATATTTTGTTACATGTTACTCTCTAACTATGATACACGGATACGATACGTATATCGGATATGACACGTATTTAATAAGATACAATACGTTATATATGCATATCAAAAAGGTGGACAATTTTTTTAAAAAATATGATAAATATTAAATAAAAAATTATAAATTATTATCATTATAAAAGTATTGCTGCTTTATAGATTAAATACTTCATTGATAAATATTAATAATTATCGAATACAGATACATGACAAAAATTGAAATATCGGTACATCATTATTATCTACTAACCAAAGTTAATCATAGCTAACAACTTTTATTTATAGAACAAAAGAATACAAAAATTTGAAAATAAAATCCTAAATTCTAAAGATTTGAAAGATCCTACATGTTTTATTGAACTTGATCGTAACTTCTCTTATATGTATAAAATTATGGCCAAACAGTTGATTTTGTATAATGAATATAGGTATGTTTTATTTTTAGTACAATAAATAGTTGTACTTTTAGTATAATTTGAATTCTTTTCAATTCTTTTTAAACTTTGCTAATGATTAATACAAATAAGTATACATGTTTATTCATTAAAATTAAATTTGAAGAAGTTAAAGATTTCGAGTTTAAAAAAACAAAGAGTAAAGGGTTTTCTATGTTTAATGATATATCAAAGTTAACTTTTTTTGAATAATAAATACAAGATTTTATCTAAGAATAAAAATGCCTTTAACTTATTTAATTATTAATAAGATTTAAATAAAATTAATGAATTAAAATTTATATACTCAAATTACATTTTTTTATTATACTAAAGTTTTTAATATTATTAAATTGAATCAAATTTTTACTTAAAATTGTTATCTAGATTATATGTATTTACAAAAAATATATTTAGTTCACAATCAATTTTCCTTATATATAAGTTAAGAGAGAGAAATATTGTTATTAATTTATATAAATTTTATATTTTTACGATGTTTTGTAAAATTTATACTATTATTATTTATTATCTTAGATGTTAATAATATTTTTAGTCTAATTATTCTATTTTAAAAATTAGAATTAGTTTCTTTAGAAAATTTTGGATTTTGATAAATTTATTTAATATTTCTAATCTAATAACTTAGATGAATTTAATAAAATTTAGTTAAAATAATTAAATTCTCTAAATTAGTGTAAATTTTTTGAATATAAACTAATTTCAAATTTTATTAAATGAAAGAAAAAAATATATTTAGTTTTTTTATTTAATATTATAATATAATATATTTTTTTTAAAAGTAGAAGGTAAAAGTAAAATAAAAATAATATTAATCTAAAATAAACTCATTAATGAAAGAAGAACATTTTTAAATGATGAGTTTTTCTATTCAAGACTGGTTCATTCAGGTTGACATATCTAAAAAAATTAATAAAGAGATCTGTAACTGTTAATTGTAATAATTATCATAGTTATTAAAATAAATAATAAATAGTAATAACCATGGTTTAATAACAATTTAACTATTTTTACAATTATGGAAATTAAATTTAAGAAATACATTTTTACTTTCTTAATATGGGTTTACCCTTAAAATTATAATAATTTCTTTGCTTGATCAAAATAAACAATAAATAATAGTTCTAATCGGTAATTATGAAAATTAAACTCATACAAGTAAGAAAATATAGAAAAGACAGATGATTTTTTTATAAAATATTTATAAAATATTTATGTTTTTATTGTGATAATAATTATATAAAAAATTACTTACTTTACTGTTGTTAAAACTGTGGGCATACCGGTACCCTGAACATATATACATAATCAAATATGATTTTATCTGTTGTTCTTTTAAAGGAGTAAAATATATTTATTATATTTTTTAAAGCAATTATTGATCGTAATATATTTTTTTTTCACAAATCAAATAAGCTAGGTACATGAAAAATTTTGTATATTGATACAATTAAAATTTATTAAAACAGAAAAGTTTTATATATGTTGCAAAGATGTTCAAGTCATTTCTACTTAAATATATTCAAAATAAATAAAAAAAATTATGCTTATGATATTTTAAAGCTTTGTTTCTAAGCACGACTTTGACACTTTTTATTTTATAATTTTTGTTCCATGAAAGCTTTTATTTTAATTTGTAGGTTGTTTTAATTGTCATTTTTCCACCTATATACTTTCATTTTCATTTAATTTTATTAGATTAAACATTTTTACTATATGATAAAGACCTTCTTAAATTTGGAGATGATATTCTTAGGTATTTGGGCTAATGAAATAAACTTATTATAACAATTTAATATAATTTTTAGTGACTTTTCTAGAAAAAAATGACTAAAAGATCCTCTTTTTATAGATAAATAATTTCATTGGAAGTTTAAGAAAATAATTTTTATCTTTAAAAAATAGTTTAAAAGGTTTCAGTATTATAAATAATCATATTTAAGTTTATATTTTAAACTTTATGTCATTTCAACATCATTTCTGTCAGAAAAAAAGTGTTATAAGATCGAAATATTAAAGCAATGTACACCAGTTACTGCATGGTAAGGGAAATCCTTGAGCTGTTTGGAGCTTATCGCCAATTGGATTTTGGATGACCAACCAGACCAGGTTTCCGTTCACGTTATGCTACCTCATGCTGCACACCACTTGTTTGACTAATTTATTCTTCTAATTTTTCAGCCTTCAAATTTCAAACCAAACTCCTAAGTTTTTCCTTTAATTAAAAAAAAAAAAAGAAAATTCCACAAGTTTTTCCTATCAAATCTATCTATAGTGTTCTCACGGAAACCCAACTCACCGATCTTTACTTCAACTGCTATTAGTGACGTGCCATGGTTATATTCAAAAACTTGACTTCTCAGTTTTGTTCATTTATGTTATGAAAATGGATAAGGATGGTACCATGGTGTTGCTTTCAAAGGCCCTATCTAACCAATCTTGAGACCACTTATCCCTACCCTTCCATATTTTGATTGTATTTGAATTTTAGCCAAAACACTTATCTCTTCACAATTTTATCATATCTCAACTTTAGTCATGGATGAGGTCAGCTAGTTTTTTAAATCAGTGAAAAACAGGTTATTTATTTCACTTAACTATGAAGTTTATTTGTATTTTTAATTAGAACAAGTTTAAAATGTTAACTTATTACTTCTAATCTTATCCCATATATAGGGTTTCAATATATAGCTAGGAAAAATTAACCTTATTCGATTAGTTCATTCATGAAATATGGATTTAAGTTTTTTAATTTATTTTGATTGTTGGTTATTAATCCAAACCACCATTGATCTATTTTTCTTTCACTTTATTTATTTAAAGACTAACAAAGCATTACCAAATATACCCATTTATCAAATAGCTTTTATTTTTTTTTTTTTTTTTTTATTTTTTTTTTTGTTTTTTTTTTTTTTTTTCTGAATCTTGTCTCATACAGCATGTGGGGTCATGGGTCTGAGACATGTGTATTTAGGATATCAACATAGTCTAAATAGACGGTTGAATTGAAATAATTTTGATGAAAAGAATGATTGAGAAAAGAGATTATTTATAAACACTTCTTCAACTCTATAATAATACTTACAATAATGATAACAAAAAAGAATAATATAAGATAGATACAATTTATGTATATTATTTTATTTATATTATGTTATTATTATTATTATTGGTTTAAAGTTTATAAAAGAAAAAGAAAAATTTAGAAGTTGACGTCTGAATAGAGATAAGATAACAGTGGTGGAACAAACTTACATGTCTGCTATTTGTTTCTAAATCTCTGATGAAGTGATGATCGATGTGAAAATGACCATCGATGAATACACCAAAATTGGATCATGGATTGCATTGGCCTAGATAAAGACACTAAACACCCATTGTGCCATTTTTTTTTTGTTACATACACAACATGTTTTATTTGTACATGTTATGGCATTTTATTTAGTCCCTTTTCGACAAGCATCTACTTTGTTATAAGATGTGTTTTATTCGATATGTTTTTCTGGTTCCATTCTCACTTTTTTGATGGCTTACAGTAGATTCATTTCAAAGTGGCATCATTACTTACGTATTGGTGGCAGTGATCCCAATTCCCATGCTCATTCACAACACACACACCAAAATTTCATTCAAAGCTCAAAACAAACAAAACCAAGGACTAGCTATCTCAACAACTCATACACTGTACACACAATGTCATTTTGGTTATTACTATATCAGCCTGTTGTTGATGAGAAAAAAAGAAGAAGTAATATTCATGACTGAGTTGATAAAATTGAAAGGTAGACATAAAATAATTACTGTCTTGAAAATATAATAATAAAAAAATGATTACTGATTCTGAAGTAAATTTCCCTGTGAGAGGGACAGTAGAAAAGAAATAATGTTGGCGGTGATGTTTCAGAGACATTGGCATTCGTTATTTTTGTCGCCATTTGCAGACATTGATGTGCCCCACTCCTGCTCCTGCCGCCCTCTTATTACTTTCTTTATTCCTTTCTTTTTTCTTTCATTTTTATTTGTTTAACTTCACAAAGTAATTATTTTTCTCTACAACACTAAACTCTCACCCACAAAACACACTTTAATCACAGTTAAGCTCCACTCAAGGTTATTTATAAACTGTAACCAAACACCTTTGATCTTTATTTAATTATTATTATTATTATTTCTAGCCAACTATTTCTATTTTCTGAACCTGCATAATCGTAAAATCAGACCTTGAATTGACTTATATCTCTTCCTCCTAATAAATATATGAAGACTCTAACCAAAATCTAGATGTAAAAGTAACCAACTAAAAAAGTTTACATTTTTTAGTACTTTCTGATTGTTGAAGGTAGTAAATATAATTTTTCTGAAATAACCTATGCATACTCTAAATACACCAGTTAACTGTTGACAACATTTAACGATGTACTAATGGTTTGATGTTATTTTAAATCTGCGATGATTCCAAAAGAAAAACATGGAGTTTTCCATGAGAAGTTGACAATGCATGTTATATTATTAACTAGGTTTTGTTGTTGTTAGTGGTAGAAGTAAACAGTGAATGCATAGTATGTGATGGAGCAATAGATTAAAAAAGAAGAAAAAGAAAGAGAAAGAGAAAGGTTGTGATATAAATGCTGAAGAGGTGGGAGTATTGGGAGAAGTAGAAGAGTGAATGGAGTTCAGAAGTATGCAGCACAGGAACAGTGGGAAGAGAGGAAGAAGAGAAGCAATGCATTTGATTTTGGCGTGGAAGGCCCACCCCACGCGTCACTCCAGCCACCATGCTAGCAAGTACCACTTCCTCAATCACTAACCTGACCAACCAAGCCACCAAGGCACAGGGGTAGCAGAGTAAATTCCCCTTTTCCTTGCATATCTCGCGCAACTTGCTTCGCCTCTTTCTCTCTCTAATATTGTTTTGAACGAAGCTGAGTGAGTAGGTGACACAACATCAACAAGTGGATGGAGTTCTGCTTGCTTCGGAAGTTGAAAACTTTGAACACAACACAGGAACCGCTTACCAGGGGGACACCCCAAAACCACTCTCTCCTCAAAACCGCTTACCCTTCTTCTCCAATATTACTTCTTCTTAATGCATATCATAACATAACACAACCATTATTATTGCTGTTGCTATTGCTACCATCATCTTCTTTCTTTCTCACATAAAATATATATATATATATATAAAAAAGAACAATAGAGGACCCCGCTCACTCTCAAGGTACTTCCCACTGTTTCCATCTTCTGCCCGTACTAATCTGACCCTTTTAGTGGCATAGATTGAGGTACAATTACAAAAGCATATTACCATATTACCGTATTATATCCTTTCTGCTGCAACAACAACCCCCCGAAAACACTGCGTTTTTGTCAAGAAAAAACACCTCCTTCAACTTCAACCTCAACTACTCCTTTCTTCTCTTATCTTTTCCTGTACTTTCTATACACCCCTTTTTCTCTCCAGTTTTCCTGTTGCTTCTTCACCTTGGTTAATTTTTCCGACACTCTCTCAATTGGGTGGATGTGACTCCTCCTGTTTACATGTGTGGTTAGGGTTTACATGCAAAAAGCATGTCTTTCGTGTCTAATTGAGACAGAGATCTGAGCTGTCTATTTTTTTTTTTTTTATCAGTCTGTCTGGTTTGAGTTTTGAACATAAAATAAAGGGTTGGAGTCGAACATGGCGAATCGGTGGTGGGCTGGGAATGTGGGAATGATTAGAGAGCAAGAGTTGATGGAGAACAATAACAACGCCAATACTACTCCGACCAATAGCAGCAACAGCAACACGAACGCCAACACCAACACCACGGAGGAAGAGGTCAGCAGGGACAACGGAGATGACCAGAACCAGAACCTCGGAAGCCATGAAGGTTCGGAGCCCGGAAGCGGTGGTCGGAGGCCACGTGGCAGACCTCCCGGTTCCAAGAACAAGCCCAAGCCGCCGATTGTCATAACCAAAGAAAGCCCCAACGCGCTCCGAAGCCACGTGCTGGAAATCGCCAGCGGCAGTGACGTCGCAGAGAGCATCGCCGCCTTCGCCAACCGCCGCCACCGCGGCGTGTCGGTCCTCAGCGGCAGCGGCATTGTCACCAACGTCACTCTCCGCCAACCCGCCGCCCCCGCGGGAGTCATCACCCTCCACGGAAGGTTCGAGATTCTCTCCCTCTCCGGCGCCTTTTTGCCCTCTCCTTCGCCCCCTGGCGCCACCGGACTCTCCGTCTATTTGGCCGGAGGGCAGGGGCAGGTCGTTGGCGGCACCGTTGCGGGTTCTTTGGTGGCCTCCGGGCCGGTGATGGTGATCGCCGCCACATTCGCCAATGCTACTTATGAGAGGCTGCCGCTGGAGGATGAACAAGGTGAAGAGGAAATGCAAGTGCAACAGCAACCGCCGCAGCAGCAGCAGCAACAACAACAATCTCAGGGTTTAGGTGAACAAGTTTCAATGGCCATGTATAATTTGCCTCCTAATTTGCTACACAATGGTCAGAACATGCCTCATGATGTGTTTTGGGGAGCTGCTCCACCTCGTCCTCCACCTTCCTTCTGAGCCTCAGCAACAATGGATTTGCTTAATCTTACTGACATGTGAATTAAGTATGTTAATTTTTCTGACGGTTTTTCTTTGTAAGCATAAGACTAGGCTGTTTTTTTGGTTCGTTTTGTTAATTTTTGCTTCTTAAAGACACTCGAGTCAAGTAGATGTTTTATTATTATTATTATTATTAGTATGGTTATTATCTTTTAAGACACTTTGTAGTAGCACTGGTTTGCTTATTTGTTTGTTTCTTTTCTGTCTAATGGATCTGCTATTTTTTGGTGGAAGAGTTTGATTATGATTATGTGTAGGTAATAATAAGGATGGAGTTTGAAATGGTCCAGAATAAGAGAGTGGAGCTAGCTAGCTTTGTGCGGGAATTTGTGGTAAGCAAACATGTTGTTTGACTCTTCCAAGTAACATTTAGTACTTCATTGAGTAGATGAAGTTGATGGATAATTGTAGTGTGGAAATGGCATTAATTGGAGTCTATGCCGCATTGAATGTTTTTGCACTTGCTACATTTTCATATGGAGATGGAACAAACTTTTCTTTAAAGAGAAGGGAAGGGGTGACAGTGATATGGTCGGGTTCATCTCCCTTTACCTGAATGAATCAAATCACTCTCATGCTGTTTCTTTGGACTTTAGAATAGACCATACTTGGTTAACTCGGTCAACATTATTATGCTTCATGTTGTCTCGGTGTAGTACCCCTTGTTTTTGTTTTCTAGGTTTTACGGGGTTTGCCTTTTAGTATTTTCTCAGAAACAACCTGCACCCATTAAAGTTGGACCCCATAATGGATAATATTATTTATGCTCTTCGCCTTTCGGTTTGTGTCACTCGTGCTTAGAAACTCCTCTAGCCAGCATCATTTCATAATTTTTTTAGAAAATAGTTATCGAGTATGGAATGGGTCGCATCATGTGTCCACTGTATTTTTAAATGTTTGGTATTCATCGGACCGAGGCTGTTCAATATCTTGTACCAATCCTTAGGTGTTCCTTTTGATATCTTATTTTTGCTTGCTTTCTTGCTCAATTTCTTCGTCAATTTGACACTTTATATATTCTCATTTTCGCATGTTTTGGAAAATGTTGAATGTGGAGAAACTGTAACTTCTTTCATGTTTCATCTGTGTGGTTGAAATCCTTGCGCATTGTTAACACTGTATAAATGTCATACATTTTAATTGAAAAAATATACTGTTCTAAGTGCAATCTAGAACGATCGATTTTAACTTTTGTCAGATATGTACTATACCAGTTTATGCAAACCAAATGAATAAGATGTAGAGTATTTTTTTTTTTCTTTTTTGTACCGTTGTAAAGGAGTAGAAACAAAGGAACGTTTGTAATCTTTCTGTGATGCTGTTCACATGGCACATCTTTTTGCTTCTAAATTTGTGTTAATCCATCATTTTTACTGTAGTGTTGTTGAAACTAAGGTGATTTAGGGAGTGATATAGTGATGAATGGAGTAAGCATGGCTATGAGCGTTCCTTGAGGAGCATGAAATATGAATAATACTTGGCCAATTAAGTATCTTTGCAGCATGTGTCCTAGTCTGGTTGATGTTTGTTGTAGGCTTGTAGGGTATGAAAGTGATAAGGGAAACAGAGAAGGATACACACATTTCGTGAAATTGAAAATTCAAGCATGTAAATTAACAATATTAGTGGGGTTAAGTTTGTCTAATATGATCAAATAAAACCCTAGGCCACTAGAGCAATAGTTCAGATGACAGCCTGGTTTTCCACTAAAATAGGCAAACAATATTTTCAAATGCATCCTCCCTTGGCTAAAAAATGGTAGCTGCTAAAGACAACCCCTTCCCCCACACAAGATAAGTACGTAGGTATGTGGTTAAAGCTTATTTAGGATACTCATTTGTTGGATCGCAATCTGTTCAACATTTAAGAAATTGACGTGTTGGAGAGTTATTGATTGGGAAAACCATTATATAGAAATCAACTTTCTATCAATAATTTTCGTCATGAAAAAAAACTTTTTCTATTGGGAGAAGGAAATTGTTGTTCACTGAAGGTTCCACTAGCTTTTATCTACTTTGCTTGATTTCCAGATGCAAGCAACGTACAATGAATGTTAGGTTGGTGAATAAGTAACACACATAAACCTGTGGGAACAATTAATACACATGAATTAATGCGTATATATGTTAGCTAGGTAGTAGTTGCGATTCCCTTGACTATTGCTTTTTTTTGTCTCTGCTGTGACTAACTGCTGCTGAATCATCTCAGAGGAATTGTCTGGTAACTATTTCATTCTAATATGTAGACTTACGCTGTTAATCATCATTTTATACAAAGCTTATTTTGGCATTCCTTGTAATTGTAACCCAAAAAATAAAAGGAAGTTCATGTGTGTCTTGGTTCAAGATCTTGCACCGAGCATGGATCGGTGGAGGGTTGACACCAGTCCATGGTGAGGGTTGGTGGCAACCCTAAAATCAAACACCTGGCACGCATGTATGTGTGTGATAGAAAACTGGAGATAAGATAATGCCTCTACTCTGACCGAATAGGGGAGCTTGCCCTCTTACCTAATCAAACACCTGGCATGCATGGCAGAAAACTTTAGATAATGCCTCTCAATATATATTCCTTTTTACATCAATTAATGAATTACAAAGGAATTCAGTTTTTTCTTTCCAGAGTTTAACTATGATCGTCTCAAATGTTTCTATAGTAGGTTTTTTTTTTTCTTTGCATAGTTAGAGTAAATTACTGATAACATAATTGTCTCTGATAAAATGTGATTTGGTTTTGTGATGAAAGAGAAAGGAAGAAAATAGAAATATATTAAAAATTGATTGGTCTAATGGTCACAGGAAAAAAAAAATGATAGAATGTAGCAAGCTATTTAGTGAAATAGGAAAATGTTGAGAAAAGTTAAGTGAAAATTAAGGTGAAAGAAAAAAGGAACAATTGGATTGTATGCATACAATGCGAGTATTTTTCATTCAGAGGAATGACTTATTTATTTTTATTCTTTCAACACTCGAGGTGACCGTATTCAAATTCTATATTAGTGATATCGTATTCAAATTATAGACTGGGATGTAAATGAAGAGAAGACATAAATGATTGATAAATTGAAGATATCATGTGATAAAAATAAATGGAAAACGAAAAATGTGTAACATGTGAGATTAGTATTTCAGCAATGAGATGAACATTCTTCTATTTTACTATTTAGAGATTATAAGAAATACCCTGTTTGATTTTATTGTCATGCAGTAGCAAATTTAATTTTTATCGTATCTATATATCCATAATCATACATGTTATCCACACATACATTACTCACAATGATAACATCTATCTAATATTAATGTATAATATTAATGTGACACGAATTTAATTCATACTTAAATTCATTTTTGAATTTCTAATAATCTTCTCCTTAATTGTAAATTTCTTTTTTATTGATAAACTTTTTTTTTTTTACGAAATCATTTCCGATCACAAGTATCTTAGTAATGACTTTCTTATACTTTTTTTTGTTTTTATACAACAATGGGATGAAATCTATAACAAGAAAACTTATTTTAGAGATTCAATACTAATAAAATATAAGCCTTAGAGATTGAAATTACTTTCCATATAAAAAGATTAGAGATTGAGATTACCTTCCGTATAAAAAAATAACTGTCTATGATATAAAAAGATGTACATAAAGAATGAACTAACTTTAGTTAGTTATATATATACATACCACTACTACATATTTTGAATTTTTTTTTCGTATGACTACATGAATTTATTATTTTTTTCTCTCTATATCTCTTCATCGGTTTGAATTTATTGTTTTTTTTTTCTCTCCGTATCTCTTCATCGATTTCAATTAACAAGAAGGTATTTTATGTATTATTTTTAATAAATTTAAGGAGACTTGAAAGAAATTGAGAATGAGGTCACTCCTTGGTCTTCACAATCATGTTTAAACTAAGTAAAAGGTCTTCTATAGGCTGAAACAAAAAAAAAAATAGACAAGAAGCGGAATTAAATAAAATTAAGACAAATGCACAAAACCTTCGTACTCACACTATTGAGTCACTATTTTCTTCTCTTTTTATGGTATCCAATAGCCATCATAAAGTTGCTATTTATTGGTCAAATATTAAATTTTCATTTCACCAAAAACAGCTACAAGTCTTTATCACAAATTCACATCAAGCAATAAAATATTCTTCAAAACAAAAAGTTATAAAACAATACTATAGAAAATTTTAATCAAACTAGAAAAGTTATAAAAAAAAATGTAGTGCGAAAAATCAAATCAGGACCATAACTTTGCATTTTTTTTGAACTGATTATTTTTAAATTTTACTTTTAAAAGTTTTAATCGTATACAGGATTTGATTAAAATAATGGATTATTTTAAGTAGCTACTTTAGGAAAAAATGAGATTTTAGTTCGTTATTATTATTATTGGTTAAGTTGGAAGCTTGATTTTTTTCGTCAAACCCAATCCAGTTTCATTTTGCATTAACATTTTTTTCTTTTTATTACAACAATACTGTTAAATTTCATAGCTAATCACTACACATGAATTTTCTTGCTGAAATATAGATCTTCTGCACAGGAATTGAATAATTGAGTCGTCTTATGAGTATGACAAATTGAATTTGGGTGGCTAGGTTTTGTAATTGTATGAATTGGTTGTCTGATGAAATTTTGAGAATGTTGTTTGAATTGAATTGCAAATATGCTAAATTGAGTTCAAGAATGTTGTAGGATTGATATTTGATGTATTCTGATCTTTATAAGTGTTGTTATACTAGATTGGCAGGACTGGAATAGTATGAATATGCAAAATTACATTTTGCAAAATTATGCAAATTCGTTGATCGAGGAATTACGTTCTTGGACGAAATCAAAGTCAAAGAGTAACTGACTTGGTAGTCGCTATGCAAGAATATTTTCATTGGACAACTCCAAAGTTAGAGAACTCACTGACTTGGCAGTAGGTGGGCAAGATAGGTCTCGCTGGTCAACTTTTGGGGGAATCAACCTCTATGAACCCTAATACAACTGAATATATATGATGAAATGGAATCTCTATGTTAGACATGCAATAGAACAAGAATCATTTAATGTGTTTTGATCTTTTGAGCAATTTGAGAATGAATTTTATGTCATTAATGAAATATGTAATTGGTACACAGTATTTTTAGTGTGTGAGAATGCATTTAGAAAATATAAGATTTTGTGAACTTTGTTTGAATTGATATTGTTGTATGTATGTCAAAGTGTAGTGCAATGTGATTCCATGAGTGAGACTATAAAGATTATCATACTTAAGGAGCTAGTGAGGTTAATCTTGTAATTATAATTTGGGTAATTTGGAAGTAAGTGTGATAGGTGCAGAGTCTCGTAAGTCTATTCAATACACCAGTCTTTGAAATTGTGTTGTTAGATGATATAAGAGATGTGGATTGATTTGGAGCTCGTTGGACTAAGTCATATGTGTTGATTTATTATTTAAGTTGTTGGGTTGATAAATGTGGTGATGAATTAGATAGAGCCATAATGTGGGTTAAATTTGATTGTTTGAGTTAGTTTTAATCCAACACTCAAACGAAGTATTTGATGAAATATTTGTTTAAGCCAGGAGAACTGATTTGAATTTGAGATAATAAGTGTGAATTATTTTAGCTATGTTTAAAATTTGATTATTTTTTTCTTAAATGCCTCTTATAAAATATATTAGTTTATCCTTTCTTGTTTTTGTGTTTGTTTAGTTTTAATCTTTTACAATAATTATATGATAATACGTGAGCAGATGAACACATGTAATTGTAGTAGCACATGAGCCGAGAAAAATCGGTGAAAACCTAAAATTAAACTAAGTGACAATGTTATTAATTTTGGAGAATTGTATGAATGGTCTAATTATATAAAAAATTTATAAAGTTTAACGAGATGTTATCATAAAGTCCTGAGATAGATGATAAAACCAAAGATATAATTATCGAAGTAACAGTGAGGATAAAACAAAATATTTTAAATTTGTCAAAGTTTCAGTTATTCATCCTTGGTGCATATAACATATAAGATGATGTTAGTGAATAAAACGTAATATAACGTCATCTTATAGTGAGCAAAACTACTTGGAATTTAGTGAATGCCTATATAATAATATTATCATTTTACTAATTTGTTAATCTAAATAACGTAAAAAATGATGTCGTTTGAAATGAAAATATTTAAAAATGTTATCATGAAATTTTTAAGGAAATTGTTATTAAAAATAAACAATGAACAAGTGAGATTAATATAAAACTATTACTTAAAAAGAATGAGGAAAATCGGAGCATACAACATATCCAATAATGCGAATCCATCCTTATCTTGTTGACAAACTATCTAAATTAAATAGCATTATAGGAATATCTTATTAAAACCACGTACCTTGTTCTGATCTTTTTAGGATCTATCCCTAAAGTAAAATATTGTCTAAGGGTATTCTTGTAAAGAAAAATATACGAAAAAACACATCGTTTTCAAAATCATAAATAAGTGAATTAAAAGTAAAATAAACGCGATATAATTCTATGAAAAATATAAACGGAGAGGATAACTATAAAATATATTGCATAAATTATTCTTTTCTTTATACAAAGTAAAAATATATTAGATTGAATAAAAACGGTATATTTGTTTGTCACATCTTTTATCTTTCATCAAGAAATAAGTATATGTTTTCTGTTAATTTCCTTGCAGAAATAATTTTTTCCATGAAACCAAAGGGCACAAAATTCAGCAGAAAAGGATTTGATCGATCCAACCGAGGAAGAGGAAAAAATATATATAAAATTGAAGAATAGAAAATAGCGCCAAAGCTATCGACGGGGTTTTATTTATTCTGTGCCACACCAAAACCCTCTTTGTTTTACGCTACTGCCACACTCTTTTTGTTTCGGTATTCTTCGTTGCACTTTTATTCGCACCATAACTTTTTATGATTCTGCTTGGTCCTCGAAGTTTTTATTTTTCGCCCTCCGTTTCTGTTTTAGAGCTTCCCTACACTTGATCGAGGACATGGCTGCTGTCACAGAAGTTGGGGTATCCCAATTCCTGCAGGTTTGTTTTTACTCCCTGTCTTTGAATTAGCATTATGTGACGGACCCCTTTTATTTATTAGTTGTTGTTGTTGTTGTTGTCGTTTTTTCTTGGGGAAGGGGTGTTTCATGCTTTGATACTGTTATAGCATGTTTTGATTCAAGGTTTGTAGCTTTGGCATAGGTTGTTTTTATTTGTCAGTTTTTTGTTGATCACTTGGTGCAGCGTGTTAAACTAGCAAATGAAGTGCAGCTATGTTTTATGGGTTTTCCCTTTCCATTTGTTTTTTCCTTCTCCTTTACTGTTGTAGGAACATATTGGGATGGCTTGAAAGTTTGAATGGTTGACCTGGGTTTGTGTTTGTTTTGGTTATATCTTTGTCGTTGACAAGTTGGTGCACTATGTTTAATTTGGAAAATGAAAATGCATCTTTGTTGATGGGTTTTGTGAACTTATTTCAGGGTACTTCGAGGCAGACATTGTTTTTGAAGAAGAAACCTCAGAAACATAGAAGTCACATGCTTTGGGGTACGCTTTGGAATAGGAATTGGGCTTTGGGATCAACTCGAAGAGCTTTGCCTTTAAGTTGTCAGGCTCATGAAAATCCCAGAGCAGTGGTTTCTGGTGGTGTGAACAGTTCTGTAGAAGAGCAACCTGGCTTAGTTGAGAAGCCTGCCTCGGAAGTTGTTCATTTATTCCGAGTCCCGTTTATGCAAAAAAGTGCAGCTACCGAGCTTTTAAAGGATACTCAAGTGAAAATCTCTGATCAGATCGTGGAAATACAAACCGAGCAATGTTATAATGTTGGCCTTAGTTCACAACTTTCGAGTGAAAATTTTTCTGTCCTTAAATGGCTTCTTCAAGAAACATTTGAGCCCGAGAATCTGGGAAATGAGAGCTTTCTTGAGAAGAAGAGGAAGGAGGGGTTGAGTCCAGTTATAGTCGAGGTTGGTCCCAGGTTGTCATTTACCACAGCATGGTCTACTAATGCTGTGGCAATTTGCCATGCTTGTGGATTGACAGAAGTGACACGTTTGGAACGGTCAAGGAGGTACTTGTTGTTCACCACAAGCGAACTGCAAGATCATCAAATAAATGAATTTGCATATATGGTGCATGATAGAATGACTGAATGTGTTTATAGTCAAAAGCTAACATCCTTTGAGACCAGTATTGTTCCTGAGGAGATTCGTTATATACCTGTAATGGAGAGGGGACGGAAGGCATTAGAAGAGATTAATCTAGAGATGGGTTTTGCATTTGATGACCACGATTTAGAATACTACACCAAACTTTTCAGAGAAGACATTAAGCGCAACCCAACAAATGTGGAGTTGTTTGATATTGCGCAATCCAACAGTGAGCATAGCAGGCATTGGTTTTTTACTGGAAAGATTTTCATTGATGGACAACTTATGAACAAGACTCTAATGCAAATTGTGAAAAGTACTCTGCAGGCAAATCCAAATAACTCAGTTATTGGGTTTAAAGATAACTCAAGTGCAATTAGGGGTTTCCCAGTAAAGCAGCTCCGACCAGTTCAGCCTGGCTCATCATGTCCGTTAGAAATTGCAATACATGAGTTAGATATCTTGTTTACAGCTGAAACGCATAATTTTCCATGTGCAGTGGCACCTTATCCTGGGGCAGAGACGGGTGCAGGAGGTCGCATTAGGGATACACATGCTACTGGAAGGGGTTCCTTTGTCCAAGCAGCTACAGCTGGTTACTGTGTTGGGAATCTCAACACTTCAAACTTTTATGCTCCATGGGAAGACCCCTCCTTTACTTATCCATCAAATTTGGCACCACCTTTACAAATTCTAATAGACTCTAGTAATGGTGCATCTGATTATGGGAACAAATTTGGAGAGCCATTGATCCAGGGTTTCTGTAGAACTTTTGGAATGAGACTTCCTAGTGGGGAGAGACGAGAATGGTTGAAGCCAATAATGTTCAGTGCAGGTATTGGACAGATAGACCACCTTCATATAACAAAGGGAGAACCTGACATTGGGATGCTAGTTGTCAAGATTGGAGGCCCAGCTTATCGCATTGGTATGGGAGGTGGGGCGGCCTCTAGCATGGTCAGTGGGCAGAATGATGCAGAGCTTGATTTCAATGCTGTGCAACGTGGGGATGCTGAGATGGCTCAGAAACTATATCGCCTTGTTCGGGCCTGTATTGAGATGGGGGATAAAAACCCAATAATCAGCATTCATGATCAGGGTGCTGGTGGGAATTGCAATGTTGTAAAGGAAATTATATATCCAAAGGGTGCAGAGATAGATGTCCGTGCAATTGTGGTTGGTGATCATACAATGTCTGTTCTAGAAATTTGGGGGGCAGAGTATCAAGAGCAGGATGCAATCTTGGTGAAGCCTGAAAGTCGTGATCTCTTGGAATCAATCTGTAGGAGGGAAAAAGTTTCAATGGCTGTTATTGGAACTATTAGTGGTGACGGACGTGTTGTGTTAGTCGATAGCCTAGCAACCCAACAGTGTATTTCAAATGGACTTCCTCCACCTCCACCCGCAGTTGATCTTGAATTGGAGAAAGTCCTTGGTGACATGCCAAAAAAATCTTTTCACTTTAGTCGGGTGGTCTATGAGCGAGAGCCACTTGATATTGCTCCTGCGATTACAGTGATAGATTCTTTGAAGAGGGTGTTGAGTTTACCATCTGTCTGTTCAAAGCGTTTCTTAACTACAAAAGTTGATAGGTGTGTTACTGGTCTAGTTGCACAACAGCAAACTGTTGGTCCTTTGCAAATTCCACTTGCTGATGTTGCTGTTACAGCTCAAACTTTTACTGATTTGACTGGAGGTGCTTGTGCCATTGGGGAACAACCAATCAAAGGTTTGTTAGACCCCAAAGCAATGGCTAGGTTGGCTGTTGGAGAAGCACTAACAAATCTTGTATGGGCAAAAGTCACTTCCCTTTCTGATGTCAAGGCTAGTGGTAATTGGATGTATGCTGCAAAGCTTGATGGGGAAGGAGCTGACATGTATGATGCTGCCATATCTTTATCTGAAGCAATGATTGAACTTGGCATTGCTATTGATGGAGGGAAAGACAGCCTTTCTATGGCAGCCCGTTCTGATGGAGAAGTTGTCAAGGCTCCTGGAAATCTTGTTATCAGTGTTTATGTTACTTGTCCTGATATAACAAAAACAGTGACTCCAGACTTAAAACTTAGGGATGAAGGTGTTTTGCTTCATATTGATTTGTCAAAAGGTAAGAGGCGGTTAGGTGGATCTGCTCTTGCTCAAGCGTTTGATCAAGTTGGGGATGAGTGTCCTGATCTTGATGACGTTCCTTACCTTAAAAAGGTCTTTGAAGGTGTTCAAGATCTTCTTACCGATGAACTGATATCTGCTGGCCATGATATCAGCGATGGTGGGCTACTTGTTTGTGCCTTAGAGATGGCATTTGCTGGTAATTGCGGATTTAATTTGAACTTGGCATCTCAAGGTAACAGCCTCTTCCAAACACTCTATGCTGAAGAGCTTGGGTTAGTTCTTGAAGTAAGCAAGAAAAATCTGACTTTGGTGATGGAAAAATTGGGCAATGTGGGAGTTTCAGCCGAAGTCATTGGTCAAGTAACAGCCAATCCATCGATAGAAGTTAAGGTTGATGGGGAGATTTTCTTAACAGAAAAAACTACCATCCTTAGGGACATGTGGGAAGAGACTAGTTTTCAGTTGGAGAAGTTCCAAAGACTGGCATCTTGTGTGGATATGGAGAAAGAAGGACTAAAACATCGATATGAACCCTCATGGGATCTGACCTATTCTCCTGTCTTCACTGAGGAGAAGTTTTTGTCTGCAACTGTGAAACCTAAGTTGGCTGTGATTAGAGAAGAGGGGAGCAATGGAGATAGAGAAATGGCTGCAGCTTTTTATGCTGCTGGTTTTGAGCCATGGGATGTTACCATGTCAGACCTTCTCAATAGAAAGATCTCTTTGCAAGAGTTCCGTGGAATTGTGTTTGTTGGTGGATTTAGCTATGCTGATGTGCTTGATTCGGCAAAAGGTTGGTCTGCTTGCATAAGATTCAATGAGCATGTTTTGCAACAATTTCAGGAGTTTTACAAGCGACCAGACACTTTTAGTCTAGGTGTATGCAACGGGTGTCAGCTAATGGCTTTGTTGGGGTGGATACCTGGTCCAGTAATTGGGGGTGTGCATGGTGCTGGTGGCGACCTATCACAACCAAGGTTCATTCATAACGCGTCTGGGCGGTTTGAATGTCGCTTTACAAGCGTTACCATACTGCCCTCACCGGCTTTGATGTTCAAGGGCATGGCAGGTAGCACAATGGGTATATGGGCTGCTCATGGTGAGGGAAAGGCTTATTTTCCAGACGAAGGTGTATTTGACCGAATAGTACATTCTGAGTTAGCTCCTGTCAGATATTGTGATGATGCCGGGAATCCTACTGAGTCCTACCCTTTCAATGTGAATGGCTCTCCTTTAGGGGTAGCAGCTATTTGTTCCCCAGATGGGAGGCATCTCGCCATGATGCCTCATCCAGAGCGATGCTTCTTAATGTGGCAGTTCCCATGGTATCCAAAGCACTGGGATGTGGAGAAGAATGGGCCTAGTCCTTGGTTGCGCATGTTCCAGAATGCAAGAGAGTGGTGTTCTTGATACCACCATATGTTTTTTGTTCTTTTTTCTATAAAGCTCATGTCCTGTTTTTGTTGACGAATTATCCATCTCTTCCTTTTATTTACTCTATTTATCAATAATTACTGGACAGGTCTTGGCAGTTGAAAAATATCAAGATTCTTGATGAAACCTTTTTCAGTGCTAAAAATATTTGTACTTGAACAACTGTTTGTTACCAATATGCACACTGATTATAGGCTGTTGATCTGATGACTACCAATATGCACATTGATTATAGGTGGTTGATTTGATAAAACACTAAACCAGATGCCATGGTTGTGAGGATAGCATAATTTTAAAATTAAATTTGTAAAATAAATGTCTGCAACATAATGTTTATTTTTTATGCAATCATCCCGTATAAGTGAAGTTTAGTTGCCGCTTTAGTTTTCTTATTTATACACTGCTATGATGTTGCTTGGTTGGAATATGTTGGCAGGCAAGGAATAATGGCCAAATATTATTACTGCTTAGTGACTACAGGGAGTAAGTTCATTCAGTCCTTTGTTAAATCCTCCATTTGATCTGGTAATGGAAATAGTCTGAGTTCTATTCCAATGCATTCTGTTTGGAACATTGGTAATAGTGGTTCAATTATTTTTTGAACAAAGACAAATAGCTCAATAGGTGTGTGATGGCTTATCTTCGAATTCCTGAAGAAATCAATATTATTCTGTGAGCAACAGTAGCTTATGTTATTGTTGATGGAAAATGGTCTATGCCTTCTGTCATGGCTCAATAGCATCGTATTGTATTTGAGCAGATTGTTAACACTGTAATTCCTTACTTCCAGACTGAGGATTTTAGAGTATATAAGCATATATATATATATTTGTGTTATAGTTCCTTTGTCAAAAGGACACCTTCCAAAACTTTTCTTCTATGGAGACTAATGCATAACAGCCATTCCTTCTGAAGAAAACTTAAACATTAGAGTTTAGGTGTTGTCATTGCCACTTCTGAGGAAACTTCAGAACATCTTTTCTTCATTGTGAATTATAGCTTCCAAGCTTTGGAGATGGTTTAATAATGATATTTTTTGTTGTGCCAGCTGTGTAAGCACCATGGACAAGCAATAATGTCATACATGGTTTAATAATTTTGGATTAACAGAAATAACATTCTTTTCAGGAATGGGAAACTGGATTGTGCCAAAGTAAAGAATAATATATATGATGCTGTAAATATCTCTGGAAACCAGTGATGAACAGGCTAACACTCCTTTGAGAAAGCACACGAAAATGATGCAGTGATGATCTCAGAGAAGAAGGGAAACTCCAAATGCAGATTCTCGTTCTTGGATATTTGTTATTGCTATTGTAGGACAAATTCTTTTACAGACACTTCCAAATAACCTCATAAAAGGGTTCTTTATTTAGCAAAGAGTCCTATGGAGAAAAACAAGCTTTTCCTTTTTTTTTTCCTTTTCTATCTGCTTTTTGGTTTTAGAAAACAATGAAATTGTAAAATCACTACTTTAAAGTCATCTCCGGTACAAGTATGTTTATTTTATTCTACATGAATTTACCTTATCATATTATTTTAGAAGTATTACTTTTGATGTAAAAATCTCATAAGATAAATAATTTAATAATTTTCTGTTCACGTTTTAATTTTTTCAAACTGAAAAACGTACTTTCATTTTTATGCTTCAGAATCTTATTCAAAATTATAAGTATTAAAATGTATATCACATCAAGTGTCAACTAAGATTCCTTACAAAACCTAGATTTTAAAGTTATATTTTTATTATAATACTTATATGAGAGATATTTCAAAATATTTCAGATTTCCGAAAAAGCTTTGTTGAAGGACAAACTGAAATCTAAAGTATAAATGGATAAATAAAGTTTGTTAAAGTCGAGAATGCGATTGTCAACTTGAATTTTTTTCTTTTATGTCTTAAAAAAGTAGGGATTCATTATCTTATCAACATTACCATTTGTGGACCATTTAAATTTATCTAATATTCATTTAAATGTAATTTTATGGTAATTTAATGATGTGGAAACTAAGGTATCAGTCTCTTATTTAATTAAAATTTAATAGTTTTTTTAACTATAATTTTTTTTTTCCAATTTCTTACAGTCTTTTCAGTTTTTTGTCTTTTATTAAATGAATCATGTCAATATAACTATTTCGTCAAATTCATGATAATAATAATGATATTATTATATATTGATATATAAGATTTATTATTTAACAAGTGATCTTTAGTTGACAACGTATTTTTTATTATTTTTATAATATGTTATTGTTTAAATGTTACTTTTTTTAAAATAAAATCAAATTAACAAAATTTTAAAATTACAAGAAAGACAATTTTTAAAATTTTTTTAAAAACATGTTTTTAAATACTTCTAAATAGTAAAATTTGTTTACCTATCATCATATTTATTATATTTGATCAATATATGGGGTTGAATGTTATTAAATGTGATAAGTGAAGAATAAATGATAATATTAATGATTTAATTAAGATGAAATGTATATGAATGAGATTGTATGATGTTTTGGTTGTGATATAACATGTGGTATGTTGTGAACATATTTGTTTTTAGGAAGAGAATAATTGTTAGATGATGATAATAAATAAATGAGATATGACTAAAAAAATTGATCAAGCTAAACAATTCATATAACAAACAATAACAATATTAGATAAATTATGAATAAAACAATATTGTAAAGAACTAAGTTAAGGAACACAAAAAATGTTGTCCTTAGAGAGAAATTATTCTCACCGCACAAGACAAATAAAATTATACGCGTTCCTCTCCCATAATACATTAACCTCTATTAGATCGACTAAATTAAGCTAAGAATATCTGAATCTCAAAAATCCTAATATTTTAAAAGATAATATATAATAAGACTAAAGCAGTTATATGAGCAGTTGCCTTGGGTATTGCTCTTGCATATAAGTTATATTTATAGGGATAAGAGAGTAAATAATAATAAATCATACTAAAATAAAATAGTAAATAATAATAAATATAATTAAAATAAAATAAATGTAATAAAGTTCAAAAATTGTTCACCTATAAACAACATTTATCCATAAAATTAATAATCTATAAAAGTATGAGTAACAATAAGGTATATATTTTTTAGATTATACTCAATATTTCCAACAATACTATATCGAGATGTTTACCAAATTTGAGATTTTAAAGAAGATAATCTTAACTGTACTTATATTGGACTCAGAGAAAAATATCAGGTGGTGAAAGTAAGACGAGATTATTTTGATCTAGTCTACGGTATAAAAAAGAGCTCTCTTTAGTAGGTTATAAAGATTTACCATGTCATATGAGTGGAGTTCTTATTATGTAGTTTTGTTGTGGTAACAATGTGACAATGTAGTATGACAAGTGTTGATTTCTGAGTCTAATTTTACGCATGAGTCTTCTGAATTAGAGTAAAATAGTTGTGATGTATAATCACAGTAAGTATATATATATATATATATATATATATATATATATATATATATATATATATATATAATATAAATAAATTATGACATGAGAAGTAGCCTGCATGTAAGTGTTAGATACTTAATTTTGATATATAATTAATAAATGAATTAAAATTATGTCTTTTAGTATATATGGATGGGATGTAATTCTAATACGTATATTATTTAAAATATAAATGTATGAAAGTCTGTAAATTTTTAATTTATCATGTTTTGTGTGATTGTGTTATTTATGAATTATGATCATAATGTTACACAAAAACAAATGATGTTGTAGGAAAATAATATCAAAATTAATAGTTGAGAATAGAAAAAATGAATTATATTTTTGTAGTTTTTCTTTTCTTAAAAATGAGTACATATATTTTGATTTCCGGTTAAGGAAACTTTATTTTAATTTTTTTTTAAATGTATATATATATATATATATATATATATATATATATATATATATATATATATATATATATATTATAAAATAAGTTTAATTAGTCGGATGGTACTCACTTTTATTCAGATATGTCAGTTTGGGTACCCGCCTTTTAAAATATGTCAATCAAGTCCAATTTTTATCAAAGTGTCTCAATCGGATCCCTTTCAGACAAAAATTATTAAAGTCGTTAACTTAATGACTTTTACCACTAAATTTTAATATAAATATCAATACTTAATTTTGTAAGTCATTTTAAATATCAATACCATTAACGTGTTAATATTTTGTTGCTGAAAAAGACCTAATTGAGGCATCTTTTCAAAAATTTGGACTTAATTAACATTTTGTTAAAAACGGGGACCAAACTGACACATCTAAGCAAAGATGGATAACATCCGACTAATTAAACCTATAAAATATAACTACTTTTCAAATACATAACAACTACATATAAATTATTTTTAATAGGTTAAAAGAAAATTATATTTTGAGTGCAGATAGAATAAACAGCCACTTTACAATTGTATTTTAATGATATAATAATATATATGTATATTTTAATTTAAGAAATAAAAGGTATGTATTAAAGTATTAGCATGATAAGTTATTGTCGTTTATTTATTTTGAGAAGTCAATTATCAATACTCTTATTTAAGAATGCAATTTGTTTGACGAAAAAGTAGAAATACTAAACAAGCTTAAATTTTAGATAATTAAACATCAATTATTTGAAGTGATGTGATAATCTATTTTTTTTTGTGTTTTTTTAATTTCTTTTCTGTTATTCCGAAGCTTATCAGTGGAGAAAAACTAGTGAAGTTGCGAATTTCCTTTAATTGCAAAAATGAAGAATGTTAGCCACACACCACACTTAGAAGAGACAAGGAGAGAGACAGAAAGATGTTATCATCACAGAGTCCATAGATGTAATAGGGCTCAATATCCCCTTCATCAAATTATCACAGACTCACCAATTTCATTTCTGTTCCGACCAATAAAATTTTATCTTTAATTTTTCTCCACCTGAAAATACCAACGTAGATAATTCCACCAAAACTGAAAATTGAACTCATTGGCCACCATGGGCCATGGCCCCCAATTTCTATTTTTAACTTTTAGATGTCAAATATTAAATTTTTTTAAAGTTTGTTAAGATTTTTAAATCATATACATATACACTACGATAAAAATCAAATTAAGTATAAATATCTCTCTTTTTCTCATTTAATATAAATATTAGTTAGCATTTTTTTTATTTCAAGAATCTTTGTATATTTTTTTATAAATATAAAAGGAAAAATATTAAATTTTATATATTTTTTTTCATAACTAATTTTTAATTATGATTTGGTTATTGGAGTTTTTTTAGTAATTATTTATCTAAGTTTTCAATTAGAATATGATAAACTATTTTTAAAATTTAAATTAAAAAATGTATATTAGTTCAGAATAAATGAATAAATTTATCTTTTAAAAAAAAAAAGTTACACTCAAAATAAAGACAAGAGACTCAACTTCCTTATCTATTCCAAAGCATAATACCGAAGATTTAATTAGAAAAAATGAGACCTGAGAGGTTTTATATATTAATAATTTGGAATGTGATACAAATAACATTCTCAATATATGAAAATATTCGATGAATGAAATAGATCAAATAAAGTATTCAAAAATAATTTAAAATAGAAACCATATCAAATACAACTTACAAGTTATAAATTTTGAACATATTATTTTTACACCCATATAATTATTGGTCAAGATCATGTGGGATCATCAGTACCATCTTTACGTAAGTAAAAGACCACCTCAAATATTCTGGCACTTAAAAATTCTGATATTATTACCATTATGATTGGTTATTAAGATTCAAGAGCACTGAAATGACAGTAACCAATGCTTGAATTTGAATAAACGACATGAGTCTCCTTCAAGACTTGTGTGGCAAACATATCTCCTTAATTCTGGTGGAGATAGGAAAAGCTGCAATAACAACCTCAAAATCTAAGACTGAGAGTAACAACCTCAATCTTCTATGTGTGGATGTCAGGCTTCTGTGACCAATCCTTTTGCGCACAAGCAACTACTATAAGTCAGACGTGGCCTTTGATCATAAGCCAGCTAACACTGAATCTGCAATCGAAGAACAACCTTACCCTTTCTCTCCACAACTCCAAACAACACTTCAATGGCTGCCTCCGTCTCCACTGTCGGAGCTGTCAACAGAACTCTTGTATGATACCTTTTCTACTTTATTACACTGTTGCCTTTTGTATGTCTTCTTTCATATGCAAGTTTATCTAATCTTCTTAGTTTCACATCCCCTTTCACCATACTTTTACTTTTTACTCCCATACTTTTCTTTCAATTAAAAGAACTAGCACCATGGTTTTTCCCCCATTGAATTATCACTGATATAAGGCTTTTACCTTAGGAAATGGTAATGATTAAATGATAAATGCCTGAGGTTCAAATATAAAAGAAAGGGTAACTTAAAAGAGTGTCAGGGAAGGCTTTCACATGCGTATATTCCACATGTTTATTCACCTCACGGAGCCGTGCTGAGTTCAAATGATTGCTGCTATTAAGCTGGTGCATCAAGGTGTTTGATGTGCATGTTTGCCTCATCATTGTGCCTGATATAACATTACAATCTTCAAAAATTAAAGATTTTCAACTAATCATTTATATACACATGCATCAGTTTTTTTTTTTTTAGACTTGTGTTTTAAAAGCTTAAGTAGAGTTACAAAATGTAAACATAGAAAAATCATGATATAAGATCTAAAATGTAGAACTTTCATATATAAAGATTAAAGCAAGAAGTTAACTAAACCAATCGTCGTGACTGTGATGTGATATTGCAGTTGAACCTGAATGGATCTGGAAGCGGAGCTTCAGCTCCCAGTTCAGCTTTCTTTGGCACAAGCTTGAAGAAGGTTATTGCCTCAAGGGTCCCTAACAGCAAGGCGACCAATGGAAGCTTCAAAATTGTTGCTGCTGATAATGAGACTGAGGAGACCAAGCAGACCAAAAAGGACAGATGGGCGGGTCTGGCCTACGATATTTCTGATGACCAACAAGACATCACAAGGGGGAAGGGTATGGTTGATCCTCTTTTCCAAGCTCCAATGAATGCTGGAACTCACTATGCAGTCATGAGCTCCTACGAGTACCTTAGCACTGGACTCAAAACGTGAGTGCACTTGCTCACATAATCTCTAAACCGTTTGTTTAGTGTTTCCTTCTGTTTTTGTCTCAAACTTACCATCATATGTGCTGCATAATTTAGGTACAACTTCGACAACATGAAGGATGGTTATTACATTGCTCCTGCTTTCATGGACAAGCTTGTTGTTCACATCACCAAGAACTTCATGACCTTGCCCAACATCAAGGCATGCCACCAGAAACATGTTCTCTGCATAAATTGCACTTGAACTTTTGTCAAATTGGGTGACGCCATTCATTTTTTTTCAAATCCTTTTGCAGGTTCCTCTCATTCTTGGTATCTGGGGAGGCAAGGGACAAGGAAAATCTTTCCAATGTGAGCTTGTCTTTGCCAAGATGGGAATCAAGTAAGTTCTTGCTGAACTATCCCCCTCATTATGATCATCCCGAACCACTTTGAAATATATATATATATATATATATATATATATATATATATATAAAGTCACATGTTCTGTATCATCTAGAAGAATCAATTGTGTACAAAACTCATGTTGACTTTAAGCAACTTTTGTGTTGAACACTCATGCTTCATCAAAGATTTGAATTATATTGTGTTAACAGGGTCAAAAACATTGTTTACATTTGATTTGTTTCAATTGTGATTCCATTACAGCCCCATCGTGATGAGTGCTGGAGAGTTGGAAAGTGGAAATGCCGGAGAGCCAGCAAAATTGATCAGGCAGAGATACCGTGAAGCTGCAGACATAATCAAGAAGGGAAAGATGTGTGCTCTGTTCATCAACGATCTTGATGCAGGAGCAGGTCGTCTTGGTGGAACCACCCAATACACTGTGAACAACCAGATGGTGAATGCCACTCTCATGAACATTGCTGATAACCCTACAAATGTGCAGCTTCCTGGTATGTACAACAAGGAAGAGAACCCCCGTGTGCCCATCATTGTCACTGGTAACGATTTCTCAACACTGTATGCTCCTCTCATCCGTGATGGGCGTATGGAGAAGTTCTACTGGGCACCAACAAGGGATGACCGAGTTGGTGTTTGCAAGGGAATTTTCCGCACCGATGGTGTTCCTGAAGAGGAAGTTACCAAGCTTGTTGACACTTTCCCAGGCCAATCCATTGGTAAGAACTAAGAACCAAACACTGTAACACTAAGATAGAAGAATTTGGTGAGTGACATGTTAAAATCACACAACATAATATACATAAACAATGTTACACAGTTAACTAATCATAAGTCAAGTTAGAACAAGAAAGAGCAGATAAGAAATACTAATGCTATACCATCCCATGTTGTGGTGCAGATTTCTTTGGTGCACTGAGGGCCAGAGTGTATGATGATGAAGTGAGGAAGTGGGTTTCTGGTGTTGGTGTTGATGGTATTGGGAAGAAGCTTGTGAACTCAAAGGAAGGACCTCCAACCTTTGAACAGCCCAAGATGAGTCTGGACAAGCTCTTGCAGTATGGTAACATGCTTGTCCAAGAACAAGAAAATGTGAAGAGAGTCCAATTGGCTGACAAGTACTTGAATGAGGCTGCTCTTGGAAATGCTAACGAAGATGCTATTAAGAGTGGATCTTTCTTCAAACAGACTTAAGGGCATACATGATTGCAGGTTTGCATCTAGCTTAATCTTCCTTCAACTTCAACTATAATGTTAGGTTCAATCTCCAAATCTCAGTTTGATCTGAAATTCTTCTTGAATTGTTTTCTGTGCAGGCAAAGCAACCCGGCAAGTAAATATTTCTGTCCCTGATGGTTGTGCTGGTCCAAGTGCTAGCAATTGTGATGGCACTTGTGTATTACATTCTTAGCATTCTCAATGTGTTGTGTGCAAAGAGAAGAGGCTAAGTTTGAAATAATTTTACCATATGTTTCTTATTGGACTGTTCCCTATAATTTTTGGTTAAAGTTTGCACTTAATGAATCTGGTGCTTTTTCCTTTTGTCATACATTCTTGATTTTTATTTTTATCTTTTGTCTGACGTGCATTCATATCTAGCCACTATAGCTTCGTTTTCGAAGTGATGAGGCTTTGAAAAACTTGGAGAGAGATCAAGTTCAGATAATAAACTGTTAAAAGAACATCACAAATCATAAACATTAAAAATTGCAGCATTCAAAGGAAAAGAAAAAAACATTGATATATATTATTTCTTGTATACCCTTCGAATATAACGCACCTTGATCACGAATACCAAACATCGTTTCCAGAAAGTGATTAAGTTTAGAAAAATATTGACACTACTGAAAAGAATCATTTGAAAAACGAGCACGGTTGATGCAGAAGTATATAACAACGGCAATGACAGTGCTGTAAATTTTGTCCTTCAAGAAAAAAAACCCTATTAAACATTATTTAAAAAAAAAAAAAAAAGAGGGAGAAGAAATTAATAAGAGAACATCAAGCTCATGAAAAAATCAAGTAACTTTCTACATGCTGTTATATTACTTTGAATTTTAAAGTCAAAAAATCAAAGCAGAAAAAAAGGGTCTGATCTGTGTAAATAGTAAAGAAAGGACAACTTGACATCACATTCACATGTCATCCACATTCAGCTACATACATCTCTCTATGCTAACAAGGTCCACGTGCAAACAAATAAATTGTGGATACTATAAATTTTACAAAATAACTGTTGGACACCCAAAATCCTATTACTTACGAGAATGAGAGAAAAATATAAGTACAAAAGTGGGTATAGTAGGATATGAAAAAAGGAATAGAAGAAAAATAATGAGTTAGATATACTTGTAAAAGGAAGAGATGTCTTAATATCATTCCTCTAAAGGAGAATAGGAGGAGATAGTCTTGAATAGGGACAAGACTTTGTTGTTAGAGAAACCTATATGATGATGGTTTTATAATGTTTTTCATATACAATTAATTGATAATTCTGTTATAATATAATCAAACTCTAATGTTTTTCTCTTGTTGTACAAATGGTGAGGAAATATCTAAAAAGGTATAAATTCTAAGTTGCCACAAAGCAACAAGAAGAAAATTGCATGCATAAAGGAGTAGGGTGGGGGCTAGGCTATATAGATTATGTGCATGTAAGTTGTGGCTAGATGAGACTAAGCTTTTCCAAGAGCCAGAGAATAGTGAAGAGCACTAGTGATAGGACTTTCTCATTATTTGTGTCTATGCAATTAGAGGAAAAAGAAATGGAAAAGGTAGACATTTGATTGAAGTATTCACTTTTTGTTTGGGATGAGAAATGTGAAACAAAATGGTGTTTTCAGGATTCATAAAAATCTCTCCTTTCCTTCAATTGGCATGTAACTAGGAGGATGACTCACATTTTTTTTCTTCATATGTTTTTTAAAAGGTTTAATCACATTATACATGATAAATTGAAAAACAATATATATTTTAATGATAAGAGAACCTAATAAAATAAATAAGTAGGTTTAAACTAATTTTTAATTAATGTACAAATATTTTCATTATTTGTTAATTTTTTACTCATTTAAATAAGTGAGAGACAATTTTTTTCTTTTTTCTTTTTTCTCTCCATTTAAAAAAATTTAACAATTTTATTTTTATCCTCTATTTTTTAGTTTTACTCTTTTTCTCTATTTCAATTTCACTTATGACGTGGAGGAGCACTAGAACAAGCACTAAAATTTTGGTGGAGGTAGTCAAATTTGCCACGAATAGACAAGACGTGCAATTTGACCCAACTATGTTTGGGCCAGGAATTTGGATTGGTCCAGTACACATTAAAAGACACTTTTCATAATTACATGCTACTGTAATTTCACCAGCACACATCTTTATAAAACAAGTAATATGAGTTTACTCTACACAGTTAATTGATAAAATAAAAAAACTATACACATGTTGGTATAATATGATTCTTAGAATTAAATTTCATTGATTTGAATTAAATCAACTTAAAAACCCCAGAAATTAGTTTTTTTATTCAGCTTCAACTTTTAGTTCATTTTGTGTTATATATCTTTTCTGTATTAGATAAATTCAAAATATCTGACTTTTTAAAGTGAAAATTATACCTTAAAAGATAAAATATGATTTATATTATCTATTGAAAATGCATAAACTATCTTGTCCAGAATTGTTCAAATCTTTTGGATATAGAATTGTACTAAATACTCCAATGTTGAAAGAACATGTAATTACCAATGTTGACCTGTTTGTACTTCAACTCCAACCCACAGATATATCACCTATAAGTCGGTTTCCCATTTTGGCAAGCAAGTAAAATTGGTGTAAAGCCAAACCCAAGTACACCACTCTATTATTTTATGTTATGTTACCTGCATGCTCTGACTTTCATTGTGTCGCTTAAACCAGACGACAAGCCTCAGAAAATGACAGCTTTCTTTGCTGAGTTGGAGATGCTCCATATTAAATTATATCTCATACTCTGAAACATATATAATCCAGAATCAAACTCTTGCATATCAAATCATAAATCATGATATTAAGCTAATCAACTTTCCATTATATTATTTCAATATCACTATAATTTAAAAATTAAGGAAACAGGAAATAAAGTTCTGGTCCATGTAAGTTGTAAAGAAAAACAATTGACATCAAATATTCACATGCTATCCACGTTCGGCTAGACTACATCCAAACAAATTCATGGTGGATAATAAATTTTATGGGAAAAGGACCATGAGAGGAGACACCAACACATAAAATAAACAGTATAAAGCTGATACAAAAAAAATGAAGTGGAAGTGGGCGATGATGATATTCAAAATGCTAAACCTGTGTTAAGTCACAATCTGTGGTAAACACCAAACATGTGAGAGAAATCAAGCAAACAAGTAATAACCACGTTTCAGTTTACAATCCACACACTCTTGAATAGCACATCACAGCAGAACGCACTATTAATTTGAGTTTACTTAATGATTTATACAAACAATATGAAGTATGTAACATGTGTGTACAGTTTTTTTGGTTGCTCTGCCTCGTGATGGCTAAAACCAGAACACTTGTGCTTGTGCTTCCTCTCTGTGTTTTGACCCTTCTTCTGGTCACAAACACTGCAAAGTGTCAAGAGTTTTTCTTCAACGGGTTTGATGGTGCTTCTGCCACCAACATAGCCTTAAACGGAGGAGCAGTGATTGATCACAAGGGCTTGCTTCGTTTAACAAACAACACTCAGAGAGTAATTGGGCACGCGTTTTATCCAACCCCAATTCAGTTCAAGCACAACAACAAAAGCTCTTCCACCGACTCAAAACTTTTCTCATTTTCCACTGCTTTTGCGTTTGCAATCATCCCTCAGTACCCAAAACTCGGTGGCCACGGTTTTGCCTTCACCATTTCGCGCTCCTCGTCGCTCTCGGACGCGTACCCGAGTCAGTATTTGGGCCTCCTGAATCCAAAAGAAGTGGGAAATTTCTCAAACCATCTTTTCGCAGTAGAGTTCGATACCGTCCAAGACTTCGAGTTCGAGGACATAAATGACAACCATGTTGGTGTCAACCTCAACAACATGGTATCCAACAAATCCGTTCATGCTGCCTTTTTCCCTGAGGACTCAACCAATAAGCAAAACCTGAGTTTGAAGAGTGGTAAAGTGACACAAGCATGGGTTGATTATGATTCATCAACGAACCAATTGGAGGTTAGACTCTCCCCAACTTCCTCCAAACCCACTTCCCCAATTTTAAAATACACAGTAGATCTCTCACCAATTCTCCAAGATTCCATGTACGTGGGGTTCTCTGCTTCGACAGGGTTACTCGCAAGCACACACTATATTTTGGGTTGGAGCTTCAAAATAAACGGAGAGGCCAAAACCCTTTCCCTGCACAACCTCCCATCTCTCTCTGCCTCCAACAAAACTCAAAAGCGCTTAACATTAGGACTCTCCCTTTTATTGATTCTAACACTCGCCGCAATTTCTCTGGCGTGTTACCTATTCAGAAGGATGAAGAACACCGAAGTAATCGAAGCTTGGGAGAGGGACGTTGTTGGGCCACACAGATTCCCATACAAAGAGCTACACAAAGCCACGAAGGGTTTCAAAGACAAGAACCTCCTCGGGTTCGGAGGGTCCGGTCGCGTCTACAAGGGGGTTCTCCCGAAGTCCCACATGGAAATCGCCGTGAAGCGAATCTCGCACGAATCGAAACAACGTATGCAGGAGTTTGTGTCAGAAGTATCCACCATAGGAAGACTCCGACACAGGAACCTCGTACAGCTACTGGGTTGGTGTCGGAAACAAAACGACCTTTTACTTGTGTACGATTTCATGAGAAATGGAAGCTTGGACAGATACTTGTTCGATCAACCGAGGAAAATACTAACGTGGGAGGAAAGGTTTAAGATAATAAAAGGAGTGGGTTTGGGGTTGGTGTATTTGCATGAGGAGTGGGAACAAACGGTGATTCACAGAGACGTCAAAGCGGGGAACGTTTTGTTGGATAGCGACATGAATGGGAGGTTGGGGGATTTTGGGTTGGCCAAGCTTTACGAGCATGGTGCCAACCCTTGCACCACACGTGTGGTGGGAACGATGGGGTACCTTGCACCTGAACTCACACGAACGGGGAAACCCACCACCAGTTCCGATGTTTACGCTTTCGGAGCGTTGTTGTTGGAGGTGGTGTGTGGGAGGAGGCCCATTGAGGTGAAGGCGTTGCCGGAAGAGCTGGTGCTGGTGGACTGGGTCTGGGACCGCTGGCGCATGGGGGCGCCGCTGACGGTGGTGGACCCCAGGCTCGGTGGGGCGTTTGATGAGGTGGAAGTTTTAGTGGTGATTAAAGTGGGGTTGTTGTGTTCCGCCGAGGCACCGGAGAAGAGGCCCAGCATGAGGCAGGTGGTGAGGTATTTGGAGAAGGAGGTGGCGCCGCCGCCGCCGGTGGTTTACGGGAAAAAAGAAGATGGTGGTGGTGGCTACTATGAGGAGTTACATTCGTATTCGCCTTGGTCGTCGGTGGGTGATGACGTGGCGTCGTCTCTTTCCCTTTCAGGTGGCCGGTAAAGGGGAAAAAGAGACACCTTATTATAACCAATTTGCAATACTTGGAATTAAAGGGTCAAAAGGGTCAAAAGATTCTCTTCTTTGCCTATTGTCTAGAATAAATAATTGTCTTTTTATTTTTCTTCTCTGTGATTTTTAATTTAAATTTTTATATTGAATCAAATTTGTCTGATTATTTAGGACAAATACTGTTTTAGACTAAACTTCCAACACTTCTTAGAAAAATAATTTATAATAAAAGTGAAATAAGTTTATTAATAAATTAAAATAATTTGTTTATAAATTAAAGGTTTAATTAATCGTAAGGTACCCAGTTTGGTACTAAAGTGTCAAATTGGTATCCGCTTTTAAAAAAATGTCAATTGCATCCCAACTTTTGAAAATTGTTTCAATTAGGTCCCTTTCAGACAAAGTTGACTAACGCCGTTAGTCAACGTGCCACGTGTCAATCTGTGGTTTTTTTGATTTTTTTTTTAAAAAAAATTAATTTTTTTTTTAATTTTTTAATTTTTTTTAAATTTTAAAAAAAAAATTAAAAATGCCACGTGTCAAGTCCCTGTGTGTGCCACGTGGCATTGTAATGCCACGTGTCAGTGTCACTATTAGATGTCATTGTTTTAATTTCGATTTGGTCTCCACATATGTCTTTTTGTTTCAATTTAGTACCTAAGTATGTGTATCTGATTCAATTTTGTCCCAATTTTTTTTTTAATAATTAAAATAATTTTGTAATCCATTTTTTATAAGATTAAAAATAATTAAGTATAAATATTTTTACAAAATTAAGTACTGATATTTATAATGTTTCTCTCAATTTCAGACCAAATTTATTATTTGTATGAATGTTATGCTATTTATAAGTACTAAAATGACTTTTACCACTACATTTTAATATAAATATCAAATACTTAATTTTTTTTAAACTTTTATACTTAATTACTTTTAATTTTATTAAAAAATATTTTAATTATTAAAAATTATTAGGTCAAAATTGAATCAAATACACATAAGTAGGTACTAAATTGAAACGAAAAAACATAAATGGGGACCAAATCGAAATCAAAACAATGACATCTAATAGTGACACTGACACGTGGCATTACAATGCCACGTGGCACTGACAATGCCACGTGGCACACACAGGGACTTGACACGTG
>Ga0214543_1001666_pt1 | contig 43327 bp, 20 predicted proteins | sample CNSS2metaG_FD_160094 | JGI IMG/M metagenome (GOLD analysis project Ga0214543, IMG submission 160094) | Root nodule microbial communities from cowpea collected in UCLA plant growth center, Los Angeles, California, USA - CNSS2 | ecosystem: Host-associated > Plants > Roots > Nodule | place: USA...
TTATTTTTATATATATATATATATATATATATATATATATATAAAAGCGATGACGTGTGGGAATTTTTTTTTCTTATTTGCATGACAATCTATAGATTTGATGTATTTTATAAAAGATATAAATGCAATAGTTCGATTAATTCATTTATGTTCAATGAACTTATTTATAAATACCTTTTCTTCAGATTTCAGATTCATATATTTAGAAATAGAGATGACAAATAAATTCGCTCTCGTAGGTATTGGTCGAACTCGTACCCATTTTGATGGAGAATCCCCGGGTATGGGTATTAGAAATTTTCGATTTTTTCAGTTGGATATGGAGATGGAGAAGGGGATGTAAATATCCCCATAATACTAGTGCCCTCCATATTTCCATCATCGTTTAAATTATTAAAATATTCATAATTAATTAAGTAACCCTATATATATATATTTTTTTTATTTTTTATTATTTCTAATTATTTGGTTTGTCATGAAACTCATTTGCATCTCCAATATATTTTTTATCTTATCATAATCTTTATGTAATTATATTAAAATGATGTATGTCAATTAAAAAAAATTATGTCTAACATTTGAATATTTCTATTATTTTTCAATATTTTTATTTATTATATATTTTCCTTTCACATGAGAATTTTTAACACACTCAATTTAAGTGTTTAATAGCATAAACCTTTCATTTACTAGGTAATATAAAAAAAATCTTTACTTATTATTATTAATTTTTGTTTCATTTGAAGAACTTTTTATTTCGCTAAAACATTTTTTTTTCAATCATTGAGTATATATGTTGATATTTGAAAAGTTTTCTTAGATCTCTAAGATACTTTTCATCTTATCTTATACATTTATTTTTCTTTGTGCGATTCCTTTCAATAGTCTTCAAATTGTTTATAAGACACACATTTGTTAATTTGTTAATATTTTTAGTTTTTGTTTATTTTCATCACGTAGAATATTATTTCGATAAATTTTATCTAATTATTTTTTATTTTTTAACTCATTACAATCATACTTTAATTTTTTAACTATAATTGTATAAATAATTTTTATTTACTACAATATAAAAATTTAATGTAATTGTCATGAATATTTTTTTTATCACCATTCAACATATATTAGAGTTCAAAAGATACAAGATCTATGTTAAAATTTTATTATTATATTTATTATTTATTTTTTGTGTCATTTTGATCAAGTGATGTATTATAACTTTTATTAGTGTATAAAAAAAGAGATTCATTATAATTTAAAAAATTGAAGTAAAAAACATTTAAAATATTTTTAATTTGATTTTTTTTCCTTTTATATTATTTTAAAAATATTTTTAAATTTTATCAACTAGGTTTCACTTATGTTTGCAAATTTAATAAATGTTTTGGTTTTCATGAAATTTTAGTTGATATTCTAATCTAAAATGTAAACAATTATAGTTTATTTCAAAGTATTTGATATCGAAAAAACAACCATCCTCATAATATTGAATATTTAATAATTTTATGTTTCCTTTACCGTGATTTTTTATTATTTTATAAAAATTAATTAAAATTAATATAAAGTAGTAAGAAAATGGGTATGGGTACAAGATTATACCCGTTACCCGATGGAGATGAGACAAAAATTTAATAGCCGTTGGATTTGAGTATGATGACTAATTTTTTTATGAGCATGGACATGGGATAGCGAAACCCGTCTTCACTCCATTGTCATCTATGTTTAAAAGTATAATTTCATGGATTTGTTCACTTCAACCATGTCCCTGGGTTTTCCAACATTTTCTACTCAACTTATGCGAAAGAGAATTATCTAGGGTTATGTAGTTAGATTCTACTCCATGTTCGTTGGAGTACATTTTCTCATTTAGTATATTTTATTTGACTTTAAATTATTAATAAATAATATGGAAACTAATAGAACTTTTTTTCATGTCATTAAGAATTTTTAAATATTTTTATTACTGTTTATGTATCTATCTATTTAACATTTGGAAGTATTTTTATTTAATTTTCAACTATATTTTTTATTTAGTAGATAGAAAAACACAAACATAAAAAAAAAAGAAACAAATAATGCAGTGAATAAATGAGTGTTACAAAAGTGAAGAAAAGTTTAGGCCTCTTTTAAGTCTTTTGTGCACGATTTATTTCAAATCCTGTTGATTTCTCCCTATACATAAGGTTAAGGTTATGATTTTATTTATTTGTTTTTCTTTTATTTTGGGTTAATACAAAATTTTAAAAGTTTTGCATAACGGCATAGGAGTTTTTTTCTTACCATTTAGTTTATTTATTTATTTTCTTATTTTCCTTTTACCTTTGGTTAATACAAATTTTAAAAACTTACTCGGATTTTCTTATAATCCTTGGCTTGTGAACGTTGGAGCCTACTATTGCGGAATCTTTGGCCTTCAAGCTCCATGCATGTTATATAAGTTATAACAGCCTTTTCATTCAAGTATTTTCTTTTCTCACATTTGGCCACTCTATAGTAAAGCCATGCCATATTTAAAGCCACAAACCATTATTAAATAATTAATAATTAAATTTAAATTTTATATAGTAAAGGACATGATTATCATTTTATATAATTTAGGTTAAAATACATTTCTGGTCTCAATTTTCGTCAAGTTTTTTCAAATAAATCTTAATTTTGGTTTTGTGTTCAAATAGGTCCCAATTTTTGTCAATTTTGTTCAATTAGGATCTTTTTTTGCTAACACCATTTAAATCATTAACGGCTATGAACAGTGACGACCACGTGTCACTTCGTGATTTTTTTAAATTTCTTTTAAATGTACACGTGTCAACCCAAGAGTGTACTACGTGTCACTTCGTGGGTTTTCTGAATTCTTTTTGTTCTTTTTTAAATTTTTATTTAATTTTTTTTTAAATGTCCACGTGTCAACCCAGTAGTGTATCACGTGTCAAAGTCAATGTTCTAAATTCAATTTGGTCCTATATTTGTTATTTTTGTTCAATTAGGTCCCGATTTTTGTTAACATTAACCAATTTAGTCCCTCTCCAAATTAAAACTAAATTTAAATTTTATATTAAAATTCACATTTTTTATTAAATATTTTTTATATAATATATTAAAATTCACATCATTATAACTTTGATATTAAAATTAAATTTGGTCACATCTTCGATAGGGACTAAATTGGTTAATGTTAACAAAAATTAGGACCTAATTGATCAAAAATAACAAATATAAGGACCAAATTGAATATAGAATATTGACTTTGACACGTGACACACTACTGGGTTAACACGTGGACATTTAAAAAAATCAAAAAATAAAAAAAGAAAAATTCAAAAAAAAATAAAATAAAAAATTCAAAAAAACCACGAAGTGACACGTGACACGCTCCTGGGTTGACACATGTATATTTTAAAAAAATATTAAAAAATTCAAAATAAAAAAATTCAAAAAAACCACAAAGTGACACGTGACAGTCACTGTTCATGGCCGTTAATGATTTAAAAAAAGGACCCAATTGAACAAAATTGACGAAAATTAGGACCTATTTGAACACAAAACCAAAATTAGGACTTATTTGAAAAAACTTCACGAAAATTGGGACAAAAAAAGTATTTTAACCTATAATTTACCATACAAAATACCACACTGTCCTCCAGAAGAAACCCCCCTCTCATACTATCTAACCAAAATATTAATTAGTCCAAACCCACAATATCCATCATGTGTGTGAGCAATTCATTACGGACTGACTACAAAAAATGACAGATTCACTCTACGTAACAGGTGGTATCCTTTTGTCTCAGCAAAACACGATCGTTCCTTGAACTCATGAGTCGCTAAAAGCTTGACAAAAACGATGGTTGGAGCAGAAAACACCAGTAATAGACAGTCAGACACAATCTATATCATAAGGGACTTACTTGAGGCAAGCCATATCAAATCTCCTAACATCCAAAATATTGATCACATGGGAATCTACATCAAAAAGCTAATGATCTATAAGTAGGATAGATTTTTTTTTTTCTTTCGAATCATTAAATATGACTTAAATGAGTTGCCTTGTTTCTTCTTCGTGATTACTTAAACTACAAAAACAGCCAGATACACTTGTTACCTAGAAAACATCTGGATGAAAACGCCCAGGGATGGAACTGCTTTGCTCTGCCTGCTTTAGGTGCATTGTCAGGGCATAATTGTTTACCTCTAAAGCTCTTACCTGTTCCTGGTACTGTGACACTAATTGCTTCAATTGCTGCAACTCTACATCTCTATCTTCATATTCTTTTTGGCGTTCGTGCTGAATACAGATAGCACGCTTCAGAATCACATTTTCTTGAACAAGGGCCTCCACTTGTTCCTTCAGCGCCGTATTTTCCTGAAGTAAACCAAACAATGAGTACATCATATCACACCCCCATGATTTTTATTAGAAGGTATTGAAAGAGCATTTGTGCTCCGTATTTAGGTTGACAATAACAACGCTGAGAAACATCTAGTCATAATAAAGAACCTGGTGAAAGTTTCGCTCTGTTTCAACACTTGTTCTCATGCAAATTGACTTCTCCAACGCCTCTAACATTCTTGATGCTCGAGCTTTAGCGTCATCCATGTTTGAAGCATTCATCATCTCTTTAACAAAAAGCTCCACCCATTCAGCACCATTTGTGGGATAATTTTGTCCAGCAACCGGGTCCTGAGAAGCTGAAACTTCTGCATCATATTGCCCTTCACCTACTAAAACAACCCCTTCTTCCCATCAATATCCGGAAATGTTCATTTGTTTCAAACAACAACAAAAATTCAAGGTTCAAACTACCAAAACTGACCTAATATAACAAATCATACATTATGGGGGTGTGGCCTAGTTCATGAGATCAGGAATTGTTTTATGTTGTATACAATTTTTTTCTTATGATCAAATGTTAGTTGTTAAACAAATATTAGTTATTACTATTTAGTTTGTGAAAGTGTTCAACCCAGAACCTCTCTCCCTCTCTTCTAAATCCTTTAAGCCAACCTTGTAGTTTTAGTGAAGAGAGTTGAACCCACAATTTATCTGACCCTCCCTTTGAGCTTTTACCCCAACCTTATAGCTCTCCCTTTCAACTTTTACCCCAACCTTATAGCTGTCTTCTGATATAGATATTACCATCTGACTATCATGTCCCAATAACGCAATAACAAATAGCTCAATATAGGTTCAACAACAACCATTAGAATAGACATTACACTTAGATGAATATATTTCAAAACCAAAACTGACCTAATATAACAAACCATACAATTTTTGTATAGTTTGATTGGGTATGAAGTAACAGTTGAGTGAAGAGACCAAAAAAGTGTTAATAATTTATTGTGCAAAGAATTTATACTAGCTGTCCACAGGGCATATATATTGCTAAATTATATACCTGTTTCACTGGAAAATGCCTTGAAAGAACCGAAAATATAAAAGAAAGAAAACAGAAGCATCAATTAATGCAAATTACAGTTATGATCAAATTGCACGAGGTTTAAAGGTAACAAACCTTGCGATTGAAGAGTAGCATCAGATGCAATGGGAGTGGAACGAAGAGGAGGTGTTGAAGCTCCTAAGCGAAGCTGGTTTAAGCTTCTGATAGCGGAGTCGATGTCGTTGCCGCAATCTTCGAGGGCTTTCTCGAGGAGGTGGTTGTCCATGTCCGGGAACAAGGCGGCGAGGTGGTGGAGGAGGGAAGAGGGAGAGAGGCGAACCGGGGAAGAAGAAGAAGAACAACGGGTCCTCTTTGGAGGAAGCTCTTGGAACAGCGCTGATCTCTTCCCGCACACTATGATCGCAGACATGTTTCGATCCTCTGCTCACTCCGCGTCCGATCCGCCGCCGCCACCACCACCCACACAACAACCGCTCATGCAATCCGCCGCTCAATTACCTCCGATCTCCGATTAATAACCAACCAATATAATAGATAGGATTGGTACACAGGGAATCGGGGAATAATTTGTGTACCTATGTTTCTACACACGGCTTACTTTTCTACTGTTCCAGGCCTCCTCAAGTAAATATTCAATATATCTCGCATTTTCAACTAAACATGTAATTTATTAAATATATATTCAATATTTTTTTTCTTTAATAAATATTCTTTTAATACGTTTTTAATGAAATATTTGCTATACTACCAGTTTTAAAAGAAAAACTTATACTATTATATTGTGACTTAATTTAAAAGTCATTTCTACCATTATCTGTCCTTCTGATATATACTAGTTCCAGTTCGTGACCGGTGCGTAGCATTTTTTTTTTTTTTTAATTATTAATATATATATATATATATATATATATATATATATATATTAATATTTTTTTTATAAATATTTTTTTTTTTTTTTTTTTTTTTAAATAAATTAATTAATTTTTTTTTTTTTTTTTAAATATATATATATATATATATATATATATATATATATATATATATATATTAAAATATTGATTATAAACATATTTGTGGATAATTTTTTTTATAAAAATAACAGTTAAATTAGTTTATGTTGTACTCGGATATTATATGTTTTTAAAATCTAGTAATTAGTATATGCTGATTATAACATTTGTAATTTTTATAAGTAAAATCAATCATGAACTAATGCTAATTTTTTTTCAAATTTTACAAATGTAAGGTTTTAGATTTTGTATTTAAACCAATCAATTTTGTATTTTACAAATCAATTTTACAAATTTTAAAATAATGTCTTGAACATTCATTTTGAGGAAAACCTGATTGGACAGAGAAAATTTTGGACTGCTTTTGAAATTGCAAATATTTATAATTTGCACGGTCTTTTACGTCGCTATTTTGTTTTGTGGTTATAGGTATTTTCAGATGATAGTGTTTACTTTAATTTGGAATGAAATTGAATATGCTATGCAAAAGAGATTTTGCCCCTTTGACCTCTTGTTTCAAGGGTTTTTTCATTGCTTAGAGTGTAGTTATATATATATATATATATATATATATATATATATATATATATATATATATATATTAAAAGTAATTATTAATCATTTTATTATTATTTATTTTAATTTAACAATGATTATATTGATACTTCTAATAAAAAATTAGAAATTATAAAATAAAAGACAACAGCACGCGTCAAGAACCAGTTTTCAATAAAAGAGATTGAGGTGCAATGGAAAATTAGGGTTGCAGGAAGAAAAAGAGATAATAAGGGCTTTGCTGTTCCCAATCATACTTTTACTATGTTCAACTCATTTTTTTTTTATTGTTTTCGCAGAATTATCAAATGTATTTGTGTTGTGTCATCATCAATTAATCCCATTTCACGGCACAACACAATAAAAATACATTTACACTATGTTAATTTTAAAGTAAAACAATTATGACGTAAGTTATATTTTGCTTAAAGTAATCAAATTAAATATAAAACATATTACATGTCAAACTTTTTGATAATAACTCAATTAATATAAATTACCCTTTATATTTTAGTGTGCTAATTTTCGTAGGACTTTTAAGGACTGATTTTTCAAGTCTTCTTATTCGATCTTGAGATGAGCCTTCGAATAATTTGGCAATATTTGGATGGTTTTGACAGATCTTGATGAGATGCTTTCACAGTTGAAGACATATGAAAAGATTCATCTGCAAAAGATGTTCTAACATTCAAGTTCTCAATTTAGTAAGAGAATTAGGATCTTTGATAAGAGTGGGTATGAGTACAAGTGTGTATTCCTTGGAAATACTAGATGTATTTGTAAGACCTTTTGAACCTTGAATCCATGTGATAATGAATATAATATTAACCAATATCAATAAAATAACAAATTACCTTGAGTAAATAATAGTAATAATAATGTGATACCTTATCCGATATACCAAATACCCTGTAAATATCTAATATCAAAATATCAAGACATAATCAAACTACCAACATTTGTCATAATTACCATTAACATGTAAATATTTGCCCCAGTAGATGTATCTTAGAATATTTTTGTTGTTTTTTTGGTGATGAGGCTAATTGGGCCTTATTGGGCCACGTTACTTGACATCATCTATTGAGTCTAGTAGGTACAAAAAGGAAGTTGCTCAGTATGATGAGAAGAATTCAACTAGTAAATTCAATAATTGTTGGATTATTGTCTTCTAATTTACAGGTTTACAAATGGCCTATTAAGCTTATTCTTGAGGTGAAATAGTGGATTCAGAATTTTGTTTGGACTGGAGATACACAAAAACGAGGATCGCTTATTGTTAAATGGTTTATCTTATGTATACTAAGGTGAATGATGGTTTGCAAGTTACTAATATTCAGTTGGAGTACAAAGCATACTCGCTACGTTTAGTTTAGGAGTTTGGTTATGGTAATATGACTTGGACTGAACTTATGCTTATTTGATTTCTTAAGTCTATGTATCAGAAATATATGTTATTTAAGTCGTCTTCAATTTGACATGGTATTAAAGATGCATATGATGTTCTTGGAAACACCTTTTGGACACTGGGTAAGGATGATTGTATTAATCTTTGGAATGATTTTTGGTGTTCTGACCTTTGCATATTTTAAGGACTTTAGTGTGTGTGGCTAGAAATAAATCTAAGAAGCATATGCGTAATACTGTCTATGATCTTTTAGTGCTAAAATTTTTCAATATTCAAAGTAAGGAAGGTATGGTAGTTTCATTTATGGAAGTAATATGATAAGTTCCATCTGCCAAGTTCATTTATGGAAGGTATATAGTTCAAAGTTTCTCATGTTTTTTCGTGAAAAAATTATTGTGCTGATAAATTGATTAATTTATGCTTAATTCATATATAACAATATAAGTGGTTTAATACTTTACTTCATATATTTATTTAGATTTTTTTTTTCATATTAGGTATATTTTGCCTATGTTTTATAAAGTGTAACTTTTATCACGAGTTTGGTGTGATCCTCATGCTCTATATTTGCTTATTTTATTTATTTATTTTTAATAATTTTGCATGTAATAACATATTATTGATGAGTTTAGGATGTCAACTTAGCTAAAATGTCAAAATTTATAATGATAACTAATGTGATATTATTTGAAAATTAAATCAAAGCACAAACCATCTTTTTAATATAAATCGAAATAGTTATGATAGCAATTTTTATCATGATTAATTCATCTATGATTAAAAAATTAACTTAATTGTTTATGGAAGCCTTTATAATAACTAATTCAAATTTTATTTTATTATATATATATATATATATATATATATATATATATATAAACTTAATTTGAGTGTTATCCAAACATAATTGTTTGTCCAGTCCACCTTTCATTAAATATTTAATAATTTTACTGACATGTAATTGAAAATTTGTGTGCACTTAATATCGTCTCACATAGCTTAATCATATTTTTTAGTAATTTATAATTATGATTATAAAGAAATCAAAACTATAATTAAACAAGGTAAAATATATGTTGGACAACACGTAACTGGCATGGCATCACTCAGTCATTCAATGACACAAACAAAGTGTTGGAAACTAAATGCAGGACTGAGAAAGAATTAAAATTATATAATTACACTATTTATATGACTTAATTTGCTTAATTTAGACTCGAGAGACCAAACTAACAAGCAATATTTATTTAAAGCAATTAGTTATTAAATGGTTATAATAATTAGTACTCCTACATTCTTCTCTAATCACTAATTCTAAGTTTTTTATTAGTTAGGTTTTGGTAATAGTAATTTAAAAAAAAAAAAAAATGGCATGACGTTGTTGGATTGAGATAGAATCTCTAAGACAGGTTGAATAGATTTTATATATCGTAGTAGAATTGACATTGCAGCTAACTAAAGTTGAATTAGGAGGTTAAGAGTTGGTGCTGGTCCTTAGAGAAGTTGGGAAGATGAACCATATCAAAACACATCACATATTCTTTCTTCTATTGATGTTGATGCTTCACTCCACGCAACTCACGGAACCATGTTACCTCAAGTGCTTCACTTCACCCTCTTTCAAACAATAAATAAATTACTCTTTCTCTTACACTTTATGTATTTACAATTTTAGTGTGCCACACACTGGTCACTGTTCCCAAACCTTCACCCTTTCTTCTTCTTAGTGATGAGGAACCACAAAACTTAGTGGGGGCGGGGCAATTGGCATCACTCCTTTTCAACAAGGTTTGTCAAGTTGCAAGCATAGTGAAGAGAAAAAAAGAATAGGATCTTAAATTGCTTTTCATCACTCCAAGCATCATAGAATACAATTTTGTTTATAGTTGGTTCATGAAATGACTCTTCACCAAGCAACCTCACTCACTCTTTCTTTCTTTTTTTTCTTCCTTCAAGAGAAAAAAACCCATTCCATTTTTCCATTTTTCATCCATGTAGGAATCTATCCCACCCTCGGTGCCTAGAGAGACAAAGAGTGATGGGATTGCACTCGAAAATGCTATTGACCGTCTTTCTATTAGTTTTGACCCAACAATAACATTATTTTTGGTTAGGGTTACTTAATTCACGCCTAATTTTAATGCTCCATCATTTATGAATCAAAAACTCCTTTTGCCATCTTTGTGAATTGTCAAAACACAAAAGTTGAGTCTAACTAAAAAAAACTTAGTCCGTGCAACTTTATTGAGCTTGAATTGTTCAACTTTTGCAAGCTGAATAACATTACTAACAAAACTATTGTTTGTAAGCGTTCTTTTGGAGATTACAAGTTTCGGTTTTTCTGCTTACCACCGATTAACAAGAATCTAGAATAATGAAACTAGCAACATAGATCAAGAATGATCCCAAATGCGTTCTTTTCGTTCATTATTTTATACAATCTTGAAAACATGTCAGGTCTAGAATCTAGATAATGGCTATTTGTAAAGTTCTTTCTAGATTTTGGTAAAAATTGGGAAAGTGGTTTTAGAATTCCAATGCATAAATAAAATAAAATGTATTTCTAGTGTCTCAACTTTTAATAAAAATTAAAAATAGCTTTTTTTCTTTTTAATTTTAAACTAATTTTATAATAATATTTAAATTGTTTATATGATATATTTATATTTTAATATTAATTAAATATAAATTTAATTAAAAAAATTAAATATATAAATTTCTAAATATTAGAGAAAATTAAAAAAAAAATTAACTCTAAAATAAATTATTATTTTGTAATATTTTTAAACATATATACCATGTTACTAACTGAATGTAGTGGGGATGTTATTTTTTTCATTATTTCTTCTATAATAAGGAGAAAGAAGAATGTACAATAATATACTTACTTTTACATGGGAAGATAATATAAGTTAATTAGTCATTGAACTGAATGACAGAAGAATAAATATTATAAAACTAACATTATTGTGTGAATTATTGCTTTCATGGCACTGTCAAGAGATTTTTGTGATAATGTCAAATACTCATCCAAAAGTTATCATCTGTTACATATTTATAAAAATGATATATTTTAAGAATTAAATATAATGATTATAAAAATTATATTTTATTTTTAAATTAAATTATTAATTATTTAATTTTTAAATTTTGTAAAAGTACTAATCTAAAATATTATTTTTAATAAATGGTTTGTCGAATAGTTTTTCATGTGAAGGTGTATATTTTTTATAAAATTTATAAACAAAATAGTTTATAATTTAGAATAAAACATAATTTTTATAATAATTTCAGACTAAAAAATATATATAGTCCAAATTTTAAATATTTTTTTTTCTATAATGAACTAAATTCATTTCAGAAAATTTTTAAATTAATAAGATGGAGTTGACATATATAAAAATATCAGCTCTAAATTTAATTTTTAAAACATACTTATATCTGACATAACTGAAATATTATTAGTTTAACGAATTTTACTGTAAAATAAAAAATGTTATTCAAAATTTTAATCTTCTTTTTATATAATATTTTTTATTAAATTTACCTATAAAATAAAAAAATTATAATCTATTATGAAAATTATACATAAGTTTTTATTAAAGATCTTTATATATATATATATATATATATATATATATATATATATTCAAAATTAAAATAAAACTAAATAAATATTTTTTTTTTAAATTAATATCAGTCAAATTTAAATAACTCGTATTGACTTTTAGTTTAAAGTAAATTATCCCAAACTAACTTAATAGGTTAAATAATTAGATGTATTTTAAAATGTTAAATTCCACTTAAAATGAATTCACCAAGTTCAACTAATTCAGACATAATAAACAAAATTATAATGTTACAAAAAAGAAAAAACTACAAAAACTTCAATAAAAAAAAAAAAACATAACTTCTCAAACATATTGAATACTGACTCCCTAAAAAAAAGTCTAACCAATACTTGAAGAGTACTTTGAAAAAATATAATTAATGTCGTTGATTTCACTTACGTTTATATTAAAATTTAAAATAATTAATTTTATTAGTTAAAACATATATAAATTTACTTATAATTAATGATTTTAATTTCATTATATTTATATTAAAATTGAAATAATTAATTATATTAATTTAAATAATATAAATCTGAAATTGTTACTTTATTTCTTTTTCTATATTAATTTAATCTTTTTCATTTTTAATTATATTTTAATTTTCAACAACACTAAAATAAAAAATAAAAGGTTAAAAAAAAAAGAAAAATGGTACACATTAATTATTTTATTATTTAATTATTTTTAACTCTGTTTTGTATCAAATACATTGTCAATGATAATTGTACAACACTTATAAATATTTTATTTTTGTCGTCTAAATAAAGTAAAAATATATTAATAATTATTGAAGTCAAAGTTCTTTTAATGTCCCAACTAACTATGAATCTTTTATATAATTCAATGTTTATTAAGTATTCTTACTCAATGTCATTGGTTAACATGACAAAAACAAAATAGTTAATTTTTTTTTTCTTACCATATTTCCTTTTGAGACTTTAAAGAGACTAAGACGACTCTTTGAATAATGAAAGAAAATATTATTATTAAAATTATTCGTGGTATACATATTTTACACTAAATCAGGGGAATACAAATTATTAAAATGAAATTTTAATTTTATATTTACATTTTAAAATTTAGGTTTAATTATTCGTTTGATCCTCATTTTGGTTAAAAAATTTGAAGTTGATCATTTTTTGTTTGAATTGCGTTCCAATTTTTTAAAAAATTGACTCAATTAAGTTATTTAAAAAAATCACTAACAATTTTAATGACATATCATGTGTCAATTTATAGTTTTTTTATTTATTTTAAGTTTTGCAAATTTTGTTGTTGTCCATCTGTCAATGCGATACATTATATTGTTAGTGTCACATGACACGGTGTTGCATGTCAATGTTAATGTCAAATGTCCCTGTCTTGTATTCAATTTAGTCTCTTCATATAAATCTTTAATTCAATTAAATCACAAATATTTTCAAATAAATTAATATTGTCCATCTTTAAATTGAAACCAAATTTATTATTTATACAAATGTTATATTGATATTTTTATTTAAAATGACTTTATAACATATTACATTATTCTATATCATTGTATATTGTTAATCCATGGTTTATATGTTATTAAAAATAAAAATATCATTATAACATTTACACAAATAATAAAATTGACCCTAATTAAAAGAAGGGGACAACATTGGTCTATTAAAAAAAGAACTAAATTAAATTAAAGAGACATATAGAAACTAAATTAAGTACAAGAAAGTGACACTTGACACTGACATTAACACTTAACACTGACATTAACATGTGACACTGTAAGTGTCACATCACACCATGGACTTGACATCCTGACACGTGGATAACAAAAAAGTTTATAAAAAAAATAATTAAAAAAATGAAGAAGAATTAAAATATAAATTAAAAAATCTAGAATTAACATATTAAGTCAAATTTTAAAATTTGAGACACCGTTGAAACAATAAGTTAAAATAGACCAACATAAAACTTTTCGACCAAATTAGAAATCGAGTAATTAACCCTAAGATTTACTTTTATACTTCAAAATCAATATGACTTGAAATAAGTATTTCTACTGGTGTTTTATGAGATAGATATGACTATTATTCTTGTCTTATCTAATTTTACACATGTTAAACTTCACCTTAAAATAAATACATTTTTTTAAATTAATTTAAAACTAAACCAAAGATATTAAGAATGACAAATACTGACTTTTTTATGTAAAAAAAATTAAGTTAACAATAACAAGATATTCTCATATGCATTTTTTTAATCTTCCTATTTAAATATAATGTTTCGGGGTAGGGACCAAAAGCCTATTAAAAGAACCTCTTCAACTTACGCGCTCCTTCTCCACACCAGTAACTTCAGCGAAATCCACTCTTTAGCTCGATCGGTTGGGATGACGACCGGGGTACCTGTCTAAAGTACTCCGATGCTTAAGTCAGAGAGCCGATCGGTTTATCAGAATATCAACTGTAATAAATGCGAAATTAAGATCCTCACCAACCTACCTTTGGGCCCTATTTATAGCTTTCGACATGGGCTTGTAATTAAGGTTTCTTAATCACGGCCCAATGATCCCTTAATGAAGATTAGTGACCCGTTTAACCGATAATTAAATGACTTAAGTCATTTAACTGTGCGACCGAGGGCTGCTTGGCTGGGTTGATAACGTTACGTTTCCAACAAGCTAACAATCTGTGTTTTATCGATCGACAGACAGGTGCTTAAGAAGGTTCGTCGCTGCTGTTTCACCGATTAACCGATGGGCTCCAGAAGTTAGATAGTCCACCGCTGTTGTTCTACCGATGAACCGATGGGCCCTCAAGGTTAGAGAGTCCACCGCTGTTGTTCTACCGATAAACCGATGGGCCCTCAAGGTTAGAGGGTCCACCGCTGTTGTCCTACCGATGAACCGATGGGCCCGTAAGGTTAGAGGGTCCATCGCTGTTGTTCTACCGATGAACCGATGGGCCCTCAAGGTTAGAGGGTCCACCACTGTTGTTCTACCGATGAACCGATTGGCATGAAAGTGGTTGAGTCGTGACTTATATGTTCAACCGTTTGACCGATGTTCTGACATTTTATCTGTTTGACCGATGGTCTTATGCTTTGACGATGCTGTATGACTATTCGTTTGACCGCAGGACCGATGGTCCCTTAAGGATTATCTTTGGCCGATTGACCAATGGGACATACAGTACATATAATATTGAAGAATTACCATTTTATGTTTATGTGAAAGAATAATATTATCAATTGTCCTTATTGTAAAGTAATTATAAAGATTAAAATATACAAATTATGTAATTTTTCAAACATAAGGTGCTCATTTAAGTGATATTGTAATTTTAAATTGAATTGTTAATGTATTATTCTACAACTAATATTTATTTCTCTATAAAAGATTATTTTCTAATTATATTACACTAGTGAAAACATATATTACACATGCATTAGTGAAAACTGTTATGTGCATACCTATTCACTTATTTTATTAAGATAATAAATAATAATAAAATTATTATTATTATTATAATTATAAAGTAATATATAAATAATTTTTTAATTTTATTGAAATAAATTTTATTTATTTTTTAAATATTTTTACAAATAAAAAATAATTAAATTTTGAAAAAAACTATCAAATTAAAAAAAATGGTTAAATTTAGAAAATAGTTGCTTAAAAGGTATAATTAGTAAAACGATTTTAATTTATTTATTTTATTTAAATAGTAAAATTTGAAAATAAATGCTGACTAAAAAGGAAAAACTAAATATAAATTATATATATATATACTTTAATATTATTAACAATTTTGCATAATTATTTGTGAAGTTTATCAAAATTGAATAATTATAGTTTTATAACTGTACATAATTAATAAATATAACAATAAATGAAACCTATCGGAACGGTGTTATAGTGTCGGATGATTCTTCGTCCAATGGTATATAATTCAGTCATGTGACTTTATTACTAAAGCAGGAAAAAAATATTCTATAATTTTCTCTGTTTCAAATAAAATCACAACGGAAACAAAAACAGGCAAATTACAACATAATCATTGGAACAGTTGAGCAGCAAAATTTGTTGTCTACTGTGACACGTAACATCATATTCTTTGCGGACACATTCAAATCTAATGCGAACAAAATTATCTTAAAACTGATTGATTGACAATACAAAAGTATTTATATTAATAATGCATAAAAATTAAAACCTATTTAATGATATTAAGACATAAGATTATAAAACATTGGGAATTAAATATGTGGACAAAAAAACCAAATTGTTGAAGTAAATTAAGAAATTGTTGCAAAAGTTATAATTCAAATTAGACAGCAGAAGAAAAGGTGGAAATTAATGTTAAAGAAGCATAAAGTAAAATACATGGCTTGTTTTATGAATAAAATATGCGTATGAGCTGTTTGAAAATATGTGGTACTTGTATTGTGGGTATAAAGGGTTGATGAATGAATGAATGGCGGTGAAAGGCATGAAGGAAGCACTCCAAAAAATGCTAAAACTTTGTTGGACATGAGGTTTTATGTTGTGTTTTGGTAATTTCAAGCACAAAGTAAAAACAGAGGGTGAGAGAGAGTGTGTGAGAGTGTCCCATTCCCATCCCCACACAAAAGGTGGTGGGAAAAAAGTTCTTTTTGTACACACTGCGATGATGGCGATGATGATGCCTGCAATCTCCAACACAAACACAAACACCGTCTCTTTTTCTTCTCTCTCTCTTATCACTCTCTTCTTTCTTTGAAGCCAACAACCATGGTTAACATCTTCTCCATCAGTCAGTGATTAATATGAAAGTTGTGAGCATGGAGACAGAGAAGAAGTGCGGTTGCTGGGCTGTCCTTAAACGCGGAGTTAGAGGTGCGTGCAAACCTTCAGCTTCCAGAGACTCTGCTAACACTATCCCTCGTACTAGTCTCGTTTATGATGCAGGTACATACACAACAAAACATAACTAACCATTTTTTTCCACATCAGAGAATTCTCCATCTTCATTGTGAATCTCAACCACTATATTGTGTAGTGTCATTCCTCTCTCTCACACCAATGAATGATGTTTCAAATTTGACCACACCTCATGAGTCTCTTCTCTGCTTTTGTTTACTTTCTTCTGTTTCTGAAGCTTAAAGTTTCTTCTTCCTTCTAATCCAGAAATAAAAGTTTGTGGTTTTGCAGTACTGTATTCATAATTTGGGCCTGACTTATCCCCGACAAATTTGATTTGTAAGCGGAGAGATGCCTAAGCTATATAAGCTCTTATAAGGCACGGCCTTGGACCAATGTAGGACTTGATTTTTTTGAACCTGATTCTGGGTTTGCTTGAAATCATGGAGTTTTCTGGGATGGTTATTTTTTTTATATAAAAAATTAACTTTCCTTGGCAGGCATTTTTATGGAGTTTAATTATGATGTGGGTAGTTAAAAAGATGGATCTTTTTCAGCTTTATCGCTGTGCTTTCTCAGAACCCTTTTCTCCATCTTCCTGTTTCAGACACTGTAACCATAGCTAACTGCATGATTCCTTGGAAGGAACGTGGGGTGGTGCGCAGAGCAAACTGAGCTAGTCCCCCTTGTAAAATTCAAAAGGATTCATACTTTTCATTTCTGTAGAGAGTGAATGAACTTTCTGAAATTTGAAGTTTCATAGATTTTTTGCTTGAAAGCAGAAACTACGGATTTTTTTAATCGTTGTGATATGATGGTTTCAATTGCATTGTCAGATCCAAAACCAAGCTAAATGCAGTATCAGAAATCTTATTCGTGAAGTAGTGGGAATTTCAAGAAGGAAGCATTCACATTCTTCTTTTTTTTTTACTGATGCAGCAACCGAGACAAGATACCTGAATGCTAGCAATCGAGAACTTTGTCCTCCCATTGAAGCTCGATTATCTTCTGACAACCCTGATCCCCCACCCCAGGAGAACAAGGCTGCATGCCAGCTCCTTCAATTTTCATTTCAAGAACTTAAAGCTGCAACTGGAAATTTCAGACCTGATAGCATTCTCGGGGAAGGTGGCTTTGGTTATGTTTTCAAAGGATGGATTGAGGAAGATGGAACCTCGCCAGCTAAACCTGGGTCAGGGATTACAGTGGCTGTCAAAAGCTTGAAGCCAGATGGCCTTCAGGGCCATAGAGAATGGGTGGTTAGTAAAATATCTGCTTTGGGTTAGTAGATTGGTGTTGTAATGAGTTGTTTAGGATATGTTGGAGATTGAATTGTAACTTGTCATTTTGTTGATGCAGGCTGAAGTTGACTTTCTTGGACAGCTTCACCATCCTAACCTTGTGAAACTTATCGGTTACTGCATTGAAGATGATCAACGGCTTCTTGTTTATGAGTTTATGACCCGTGGAAGTCTAGAAAATCATCTATTCAGAAGTTAGTTTCTGTCTTGCCTTCCCTTTCGTTTCTGCGTAGAAATTATAAGGACTGTTATATATCTAGAGATTATGTGGTTACAGTTTCTTGGTTTCCTGCAAAATCTTTCGATTGCTATTGCTTGAATAATTAACCAAAACCAATGCAGTGATCTGCTTTTGTTAATCTGTGACTTAATGCAACATTGTAGAGTTCTTTCTTCACCAGCATATATTTTGCATTTCATTTTCCTCTTGTAGGAATTATTTACTGGAGCACCTTAAAACTTGTTATTCTGTTCTGGTCCCTTTCCTCTTGATCACTGTCTCTAACAATTAAAGTGTCGATTTTGCCACAATTTGAAGGAACCGTACCTCTCCCGTGGCCCAACAGGGTTAAGATTGCCCTTGGTGCAGCAAAAGGATTGGCCTTCCTCCACAATGGTCCAGAACCTGTCATTTATAGAGATTTTAAAACATCTAATATTTTGCTTGATACGGTATGTGGTTACTGAAACATCTAATCAGTTTCAGAGAAGTTTGTTTTACTACTTATTAACATGTAGTATCTTACAGGAGTATAATGCAAAGCTTTCAGATTTTGGTCTAGCAAAAGCAGGACCTCAAGGAGACAAAACTCATGTTTCAACCAGAGTAGTTGGAACTTATGGTTATGCTGCTCCAGAATATGTGATGACAGGTAAGAATGAAACTCTTTGGCTTCCAATGCAGCCACCACAAAGCTTTGTATATGAAGTGGTGAAAATTGTATTATAGATTATAATTTCTGCTACAACGCAGACATTACGGCAGCACATGTTTCATGGCATGTTCATCTATGTAGAAGTCTTTGTAAGACCTATATGTTTTGTTTTACCAGGGCACTTGACTGCTAAAAGTGATGTTTATAGCTTTGGAGTTGTGTTACTTGAGATACTAACAGGAAGAAGATCAATGGACAAGAAGCGTCCGAGTGGGGAGCAAAATCTTGTTTCTTGGGCTAGGCCATACTTAGCTGACAAGCGAAAGCTGTACCAGCTTGTGGATCCTCGTCTGGAGCTAAATTATTCTCTAAAAGGAGTGCAGAAGATTTCCCAGCTAGCTTATAGTTGCCTCAGCAGAGACCCTAAATCTCGCCCCAACATGGATGAAGTTGTGAAAGCGCTGACTCCATTGCAGGAGCTTAATGACCTTGCAATTTTGTCTTATCACTCTCGCTTGTCTCAACAAGGGAGACGGAAGAAGAAAGATGGGACTCCACACATCACATACACACAATCCAAGAGCATGAGGGCCTCTCCTTTGAACACCAGCAAGCAGCATCGATGATAGGAAGAAAGTGGTGGTCCTCTTTTTTATTGCTGGCTCAATCATTGATTGAAACCAAGGTTGGAATGCCTCCTTTGTTGTTGTTGTTGTTGTTGTGTGGAGATGGACATTTCAAGCTTACATATTTTTTGGGTGTTTAAAATATGTCAGGGCCAGAAAAGAATGAGGAAAGAGTGATGAATGATGATACATTGATTTTATTTGAGCTCTTTTATTAGGGAGCTAACCATCAATATGGAAAGAAACTTGTCATTTGCTTATGCTGTAACTGAGAATTTCCCTGTATGTATATGAAATGCCTCACTTCTCAGAAAGTCTTTTGCAGAATCAATTGCATTTTTCATTGGTTCTGCTACTTTAATGGCCAGACTTTTATGCTTCTTAAAATCTATTGAACCTAATCACACCTTTAGAGCACACGAAAATTTGTTTGCTACTATAAGCATTCTATATCTGCAGCAGCATTTATCGTAATAAGTATTTATTGTATAGACTTTTAGGAGATTAAGGCCACTAAAAGCAAAGTTGTTCAACATCTTCTATTGTTTGGACAGATACTTGTTGCAGGCCAGTACATATCCGATTCTATATTCCAATTGGGTAATGTTAAAGAAAAATATCCACGCGAATCAGTATATATACTTGATACCAACAAAGATAGCATATATATCTTTGTGCATAGCATAATTGTCTGTGGACTGTATTGTGTTAATATCTGTCTTGCTTGATAATTTGAAATGGAAAAAGGAATCTGAATTTGCTTTAATTTATTCGTTATTGTGAGAAAGGTAGTCACAAAGTTTCCTTTTGATATCAAAGCAGCAATTATATATAGAATCTGCTTACCGTCAGTAATTTGAAACTTATGCCATTCCTAGCATCAATCATGCTGTAATCTTTCGTAAGCTCGCACCGTTCCTTTTGAAGATGCCTGGCATGAGAGAATAGGCTTCTGTTCTTTTTTATGGGCACATGATTAGGCTTTTTTCTTTTCATTGATTTGACATTATAGATAATAAAGGTGTCCCGACCAAATTGAGAATACTCTGATAGACCATGTTGCCCCCATCTCTATAGTTTTGTCACATGCAACTCATCCATTGCTCAAATTAGAAAATTCAACACAAGATTTCGAGGCTTAACAGTGAGAGGAATTCACCTTGGTAATGATGACACCGGATTTAAATTTATGATTGTGCGTATAATGCGAACTAGCAGCCACACTGAACTTTTATTCTTGGCCAAAGAATTTTTTGAAACACAATGCTCTTGCAACTTCAAGTTGTTTGGTGCATACCCTTTTTAATATACGTTTTCTTGATTTTCACATCTACCCTTTTAAATCAATATTTATTCTCAACAAACAGTGTCCACCACAAAGTTGATCTGATCATGGATCATGGAGGTGTATGCTTTTTGACAAAAGAAACTGAGACATGTATCATGTATGTACTACTTACTCACCCCTGGTAGCAAGATTCTTAAGGTTACAACTCACAATATTTACCTCAGCAAGATTAGAGATCTGAGACAGGACGCATGCTTGGTGAAAAACAGGTAAACATCCTCGTTAATTGGGGACAAATGAATAGTACAATGGCAACCCAATCACTGTTATAGGCCCTGCCAAAAGTCTGTGATGTATCTTTATTATAGTTGTTAAAGCTACACTTAGAAATCCAATTCTTTTCCTGCAAGAAAGAAGAAACCCAGTGAATACCATATCGTGACAAGAAGATAGAAAAGTAAAAGGCAGAAAAACCAGTAATAATGCCTTCTCAGTGGTTACTTAGGTGGCGACGAAAACCTTTTTCTCTCCCCTTATTATACCAGCATGTGCATATCCAAGATAGTGGCAAGAAGATTCACTGGGCAATTATTTAACCTGTGGGTACTCAAATCATAAGTAGGCATGGTTTAAGACCAAAACACATTACCTAATTAATATCTCAGCATGCATATTATTATGATCCTTCAAATATTGGACTAAATATCTACTAATCTTTGACCTTATCTTGTCACTATTAGGATAAACCAAATGTCTCTGTATGCTCCATTATTAACACTATGCATTGGTCCTTCTGGTAAACAAAAACTTAGGCACTAAATACAGTTAGCCAGGGGGGGTTTGGACCAGGAAGCAGTGTGAGCGAGAAAACTAACACTAACACTGCAATCAAACACAACACACGATGGAAAGAAAAAATGTAACATAATGATACCAGATTCTCCTCCTTGCTTTTCTGAAACAATGAATGAGTTTCTGGTTATTCAATGGGCAAAACTCTTTATCTATTATTACTGTTCTTTCCTTTTCCCCCTTTAAGAAAAAAAATTGTCAGAATAGTGCATCATTTCTGTGTTCTTGTAAGATAGTCCATATCCTCTGGTACGTGCCAGTGTGATTAAAAAATAAAAAATAAAACATTTATACATGTTGATGATGTTTAGTTCCCAGAAAGTTCATTGGAATCTTATCATTTTGAACTAATATTAGACCCTTGTTACCGTATATAGCATGATTATGACTTTCTGCAAGAACTTCCAAAGTAAGTAGCAACCTTCTTGTTTATGGTTCAATCTGGTTTATGCCCATGACCATGAGAGAAACTATGTTACAATTGTGGGCTTTGGATGTGTAATCATTCATGTTTCATAGGGTTTGGGTTCAATTGGGTTTTATCAGTAGGAACATGTTTTAAACCAACTCCACATTCAACTATGCCGGAACCATATTTGATTTTTGTATTTCTCGATATTTTTCTTTAACAAAATTTTCTATTATCTACATAATTTTTTTCAAAAAAAAAATAATTACAAATTTAAGTCATTGGTCATTTTGGATTAGTGGTTTCCTAGTTAACAAATTTACTATCTTTTTCTACACTGTGTTGGACATTTAAATGATAACTTTATTTATTTGTATCTTTTATATGTGTACATTTAGTTTAAAAATTTAATTTTATATTATTATAAACTAATTATAAATATATAACTTAAATATGTTGATATAATTAATTAGAAATACTTAGTTTATGTTATTCAGTTATAATAGCATTGTTTTTAAAAGTAAAAGTTAGGTATTTATTTATTTATTTTAAAATGAACATAGTTATTTTTTAAAGATAAATTTTAAATATTTTTTTTTTCTATTTTGGGCTTAAGTTAATCCTTTCAAAGTTTATTGATGTAATTCAAAAGAGTTAAACAAAATACAATGGTAAATATTTAAAATTTTACGTTATTTTCAAAATAACCGTAAAGTGTAGAAAATATTTTAACATTTAAATTAATTGAAAGTAATACACGAAATAGTTATAAAAAAATGTCTATCAGTAATATATTTTCATTAATTGAAAGTGAAAAATAATATTGAAATAAATTATAAAAATCTTAATTATTTTTTTATTGAAAGAAAGTTAAATGTTATAATATATTTATAACTTTCATTGCACAACAGTGATTAAAGTAAGCATTTCATTTTACTAAAATGGACACTTTTTCTTTACTCATCCCCATCCGTGTCAATATCATTGCGAATAAGTTGTAGTTGATCTGCATATATAATCCTTTTATATTTGTTCACTCTTTTAAATTACATAAATAAAAATCACAAGGAAAAAAAATTAACATTAAAACACAACAAAATAATACATATAAAAATAATTAAATGCATAAATTTTATTTTTAAAAGTAACAATATTATAATTAAAAAATATATGAAGTGATTTAAATTAATTACATAAAATTTAATTTATATGTATTATTAATTTACACAAGTATAATATTATCTTTTATATATATATATATATAGTTAATTAATTAATTAATTAAATGATCAAGGAACTATTTCTTGGAAAACAAAACAAAATAAAATTCAATTAAAGATAACTAAATTTTTCAATTAAATAATCATTTTGAAAAACAAAATTTTAGATGACCATTTCTTCATATATGTCGGCCCTACTTAAAATTTTGCTCAAACACCAAAATTGCTTAGGAAATTGTCATATATTTGTGGTCAAAATCCGCCTTCTTTTATATATAAATATATAAAAAATTCAATCTGTACTTTTTCTCTACTTTGAATCTTGATGTAACCACGATATAATTTATTAAATACTTTTTATCTTAAAATATTACATAGAATATACACCTTTTAACAGTTTTTTATTTAATAGTACAAAATTTTCAAATTAAAATGGATTCTAATATTATATCATAATTCTTAAAGATAGGTTAACACCATACTTGGTTTATACATTTTTCTGCTGCCTCAATCACACCAGCCATGAAACCGCACACATAAGAAATAATGTTGTTCTAGGTTTAAACCTCCAATGGAGATATACATTAAATATTAAATATTTAACGTTTACAAAATAAATTTAACTTCTTCAAAAATATTACCTGAGAATATATATATATATATATATATATATATATATATATATATATATATATATATATTACGTATATTAAACATATTTTTCAAAAGTAAATCACTCATAATTAATTTCACTGATAAATTTTATGAAATTTTGCTCATTTAGTATTTTGTATTAATGAACTGAGTATTACTCAAATTTTATAACTTGTTGGTAAGTTGAATTGGCATAAAAAATAATTATAACAAAACTCTTAAAATTTTATTAATATTTTAACAATACAATAAACAGTTAAATGTGATGATTTTGGAATAGTTATACTTTTTGTCTCCGAATTATAATGCGATTTAAATTTTTTTTACTTCAAACTTTGATTTTATATTTAAGAATTGTATGAACTTAGTCATCATCGTCCAGTGGTGTTACATTTTGTTTGGATAACAAATGAGAAATCATGTTGATTTTCAGGACATTGACAAGAAAGGAACTTTAGAAACTGCATTTGCCATAATTTGTTGTTTGTCATATAAAAAAATAATTAATATTATTAGACAAAAAGGATCTCATTCATACATTTTTTAAGTACATGAATCTAATAAAATCAAAGCTTGAGAAAAAGACGAAAATCAAAATCACATTATAGTTCATGAATGAAAAACATAATTAACACTATGTTTTTAGTACATAAATAGTTTAATACGATTTCATGCCTATACTTAGATCCATCATTTAAATTTGTTCATGTCATAATCTTTAACATAAATTTATCTCTAAACTCTAAATGAATAGATATATAATCCTAATCTAATTGTATTAAATTTTTGTACATACTTTTATTTAGTTATTCGAATTAAAATAAAAAAATTCAATTTTCTATTATTCTAGTGAAAAAGATAATGTTTTTATGAACAAGTAAACTATAATTCTACTTTTTTTCCTGTTATCTTTTATTTTATCTCATTTTCTTTGTGAACAAAATTATTAACATGAATTTTTCAAAGGTGTTTTTCATCAAAAGTTCATTATTCTTATGAACTAATAAAAAGTCATTGTCTGATACATAAAGAAAAACACTTTTCTTTTTTAGTTTTCTAGCAAATCTATCATGACTTAATTCCCTTTTTATTTGAATAGGTGCCATAATAATTGTGAAAGAAAGTTCCAATTGAGTTGACTGAGAGGCGTATTTGTAACTTCTTTTAACAAGTGTTCAATTTCAATGAACTATAAAAATGTTACAGTAATTTCTTTTAAAAATTTCAATATAATTAAGAGACAATATTTTTATGTTATTCTTTAAATTGAGCGTTTAATGTATTAAATATTTTTATATGAAATTATTTAAGTCAATATTTTAAAAAAATATTCCAGTTTAAATATGAAGTTAAAAATATAATGCATTAAATACACAATTACCCAATAGAATAAACTCAAATTGTGTATTTACTATTTGCAAATTCTAAATTATATTCTCCAATTTGTAATTTATACAAAATATATTAAGGGAAATAAATTTGTTAGAATTCTTCTGTTGTTTGAAGATTATAATTTGACTATCAATGATATTACCAATAATGGTTTACATAGTTAAAATATTAAAGACACAACTTTGCTTAAAGCACAAAGCACATAAAATAATGTTGGTTTTGAAAAAGATCAATAATGAAAAGAATTATATATTATGATTGCATTTTATTTATTGTTTAATACTACCTTGTGAATAAAAATAACTAATCTTCTAACTTTTATTAAAAATAGTAATTAATTCATCTTAAAATTTAGAAATAATAGATAAATAGATAATAAATAATATCATTTATGCCTCGTATTTTTTTGTGTACATATCTTTCTAAATTATTTTTTTTTATATCCTAATCATATTAAAAATTTTATGTTGTCAATCAATAGAAGAAGATCCATTTATATGAATTTTAATGTAGTTATTGTAAAAAATGATAAACTTATCATAGGAAACAATTCATTATTGAATAACATTGTAAAAACTCTTTATCAATCACTAGCATAATACAGGCACGATATCGCGCCCGTGTGTATACATTTTTTAAATATGCGTAATATTATATTAGTAAGTGATAATATTATAATGTTATTAAGTTAATATATATATATATATATATATTAAAATTATATTTATTAAAAATAAAGTGAAATATATCAGAACAGATAAAAGAATAACTATTGATAAATAAAGAAGAAGAAAAGAAGCATAGACATCTGATTTTATAAAAAATTTGTAAAAGTAACGGTCAATTTTTAAAAATTTAATAAATTATTATATTTAAAGGGTAAAATCGGTATTTTGAAAAGTGGACACAAAAAGAGGAATCCCATTTATATATTGTTATAGATAAAATGCTCATTTTAAAGAAATTAATTTAAATAAGGTTAAATTACCCTTTTAGTCCCTCTATTTGTCATGAAATTTCATTTTGGTCCTCACGTTTTTTGTTATCTCAATTTGGTCCTCACCGTTAACTTTGACCAGACGGTGTTAAAGTCAATGGCACGTTTCAATTTCTGGTTTTTTTGAAATTTTTTAATATTTTTTGAATCTTTTTTTTGAATTTTTTTTTATTTTTGACACGTGTCACTTCACAGTTGTGTCACGTGTCAAAGTGACTCAATTTGGTCCCTATATTTGTTTTTAGTTTCAATTTAGTCCCAATTTTTGTAAAAATGAAGCAATATTGTCCTTCCTTAGATTGAGACTCAATTTAATCTTTGTATACAACTTATGATGATATTCTTAATAAAATTGGCATTTTTATTAAATATTTATAGAAATATTTTAAAAAATATTTTTTTTTTAATTTTATTATTAAACAAAGTTAAACCCCAAACTTAATTTCAAAAATTAACAATTTTGTCATCATATATAAAGACATCAAGTGTATCATATTATACAAACATGGTAAAGATTAAAAATCAAATAACTTGTCCCACATAAATTTAGGAACTAAATTTCAAGTTCAAAACAAAATCAAAGTCTAATGTTTTGTGTAGAATTTAAAGTTTTAATTTAAAATATTTATAGAAATATTTAATAAAAACGTTAATTTTAGTAAGAATATCACCATAAAATTTATAAAAAAGTAAATTTAGTGTCAATTTGAGGAAGGACAATATTGTTTCATTTTTACAAAAATTGGGACTAAATTGAAACTAAAAATAAATATAGGGACCAAATTGAGTCACTTTGACACGTGACACCACTGTGAAGTGACACGTGTCAAAAAGAAAAAAATTCAAAAAAAATAAAAAAATATTCAAAAAATATTCAAAAAATATTAAAAAAATTAAAAAAACCATAAATTGACACGTAACGTTGACTTTAACACTGTTTGGTCAAAGTTAATGGTGAGGACCAAATTGAGACAACGAAAAACGTGAGGACCAAAATGAAATTTCATGACAAATAGAGGGACTAAAAGGGTAATTTAACCTTTAAATAAATAACCAATAAGTGATAATATTGGTATAGAAATTGATAGCTTTTCATGTTTAAACTATAAATACTTTTAAGACAAAAATGAAAAGTGTTAAGAAATTTTTTATTAATTTTCACTCAATTTTAACAATGTTTGGTTTGAAAAGCCTGTGTTTTAAAACTAGTATGATACATATTATTAATGAATAATTTTAAAGTAAGACATTACATTATTATAATGTCGAAGTCAAACTAAAATAGTAAAAAATAAATAAATTATACACCATATTAATTAAAAAATAAACTACACACAACAACATAATAATAGAGTTCCAGCAAATCAGCGAAAATATTTTAATTGATCATTAATAAATCTACACTTTGTATAATAAAATTTTAATCGATCAATCAAGAGTTCAATTGTAGTAAAATAAAATTTATTTACACTTAAAAGTTCACATAACTCAAAAGTAATAAATATATATAATTATATATAATATTAGTTTAGGTCATCCATATTCAACGGTAAACGGTCAACCAATTCAAACCCCTCGAAAAAACTAAAACACCTTCTAACCAAATCAAACCCACTATACATAAAAGCAAAAAACTAATCACTTTCTAACCAAATTTGACTTTTCATAGTTTATAATTTTTCAATTAATTTTTCTTAAATGGTTCCATTTTGAAAATCCATGTAAAAGTAATATTATAACCTTTAAGAAACTCATTTTTTCCCATTAATGTTTCTCTTATATACAGAAATGTGGAATCTAACCATTAATCACATAGAAAGATGTATAAACATGAAGGGGAATAATTACATCTCAATAACTGACATTTATCAGGCACAGAAACAAATCAAAATTGATGGGAAAAAATAACTTCAAAGTGTAAGGCCCCGTTTTTTTAATATGTCTGTAACTGTCATTCTTGTCCATGAATCATTACAAGTCTCCCCTAAAGCCAAACAGCCCCCAGCCACACTTGAAGGACTCAAACATGGAAACTTCAATTCACCATTATATCACTTATAACATCAATCATTTATCATTACCCTCAACCTTGATTTTCACTGCACACACCCTTGATGTGCTACCAGCTATACTCTAATCAATAAAACAAGTTAATCTTTGGTCTCCCAAAAAACAAACACTTCTTTTCATTTTCAAATTAATTGGTCTAAACCACCTCTATCAAAACAACTTATAGCACTGTTCTTAGTTCAACTTAAACAGCACCTCTAACCAATCATCAAACACCTATATGCTGTGTTAACAAACTGTTTACCACACATGCAACACAAGACCAAGTCTTTATACCAAATATTAAATTAAATTTGAAAACATGAACTTTGACAAAAGAACTCAACACTGTTGGCTTTTGTAAACAGTTCTTCTTTGCGTCCCACTAATCCGTATTCAGAAGCACTTTGATCGTCAAAATACTATAAAAGGGTTTACTTTGGAAGCTCATCAGACGACAAATTTAGTCTCTTGTATTCCAGTTTATCAATATCTAACTATTCAAACTGACACGAGATAGCCTCGATCTTTGTCCACTTCATCATTGTTTAATATCTTAAAATTCGATGGTTACCAAAGGGGAAAAATCAAATTGAAATCTTATGCAGATAATTCATGAAGTTCGCATTAAAGATGAGGATGAAGAACAAAAATGAATGCACAGTAATTAATTATATTCCAATACACGCTGTGACTTTTTGATCTTTAGTTAATCAAATGTGAAGACATTCATAGTGAGTAGTTAACTACCAAACCTTCGTAAAACAAAAATAAGGATGATATGTATACATATATGAATGGCTAAACTACATAGATCAGTTCTCCATTTAGCTTTTGTCTCATACTTTATGTTGGATCACCTTGATATTAATGCAGATGAGAAGACCACAAGGGAGAACACACAGAGATGCAACAACAAAGTTTGGTCTCAGGTTTCCTACTCAAAATCAAACAAGAAAAAGAAGCACCAAATCAAGATCGATCTCATAGATAAATGTACTTATTACCTGTAGTGATAATCGCGATGTTGCACTTGAGGTAGAGCTTCTTACTGGTAGCAGCAACTGGTTTCAATTCAAGATTGGAGCAACCAAGAGGGAAATGTTTGTTTATGACAACCTTAATCAACGTTTGAAGTAATATTCTGACAAGAGAATCTGATGAATTGGGATGAGCTGGAAAGCAACAATGATAAGTGATATTGGCGCGGCTCAATCTGAGATCGTATTTTACTGCTTCTACATGTAAATCCGTCTTCGGATTGAACCTCACCAACATCGCTTTCTCTGCCTCCCATATCGCAGACACCATCATCCATCATTTCTCTCTTGTATAAGATGAAAAACACGCAGAGAATAAGCACAAGTTGATCCCAGCAATATTATTATTATTAATATTATTCCGCCATGATATGACTTATTCAAGATCCATGACAGAAGTGGGGGTAATGAAAATTTCAAGCAGTTGGATAGCTCTCTAGCTAACAGCCTATCTACCAAAAAGGAAGAAAAAGGCGTTTCAACATTAAACAATATCCCCTAGGGTCCCATTATGCACCTAATCACAATTATTGAATGTCCTTGTTGTAAGTAAAGCATGAATATGAAATGCGACCATGATGGTGGAGCTGGGGGAAGAATGCAGTGATATAAGGTTTAGGAACATCACTATATACTTACCACACAAATTAAATTCTTGATGGGAGTCGCTATCAATGCATTCAGGTGCAACTATATATGCGCTAGCAGCATGCCTAAATGAAAATTAATAAAGTGGAAAGCACAAAACCCATAAATAGATTTATATTCCTACCAAACAGAAGTGGGTTCTCCACATTCCCAATCACGGGTATATCAAAAACTGAGAAATAGACAAAACACAAAGGCGTGTTTTTATTAGCTCACTTTTTCTTTGGTGATAAGTCGAGATATATCTTACATATATAGCTATAGAACACTATCATTTCTACGTAGATGACGATTTAGAGGAACCTCAATGTATAGGTAGCATATATATTCATGCATGGCTTCCAAAAATAAACAAAAGAAAAAGGAATGGTTTAGTGTTGAATGACATGTATGAGTAGCAAAATGAAATGTAAAGGAATGGATTGTATGTAGAGGGAAAGAGTGAGAGAAGGATAGAGAAGATATGAGATGTGGTGGAGAAGCAGAGAATGTATATACTGGTAGGTTTTGCCTCGGGATGGGAAGGTGAAGAAGGTGAGTGGAATGATGTCAAGGGGGAGCAACACTTACTTTAGGGTTTCTCATGCTTAGTTTGCACTCAATAAAATCAAGCTCTTCTGTCTTTGCGCATGCACCTGAAATATTCTTCACACACACACACACACAATTTGAAACACATCCCAAACAACTCTTTTAGTTGTGCCCTTTCTTTCTAGCATTAATTATTGTTTTTAACTAGGACCCTTTTTAGATCATGCTTGCATTTGATTATGCTTTTCGCAAGAGAGAATAAGATAGTTGGCTTATATGTACCCTCGCTGGAGGAATACAAATCATGCTTTCCTTCCTAAATATCCACCCAAGACCAGATAATTATAAATCAAATTGAATCAATGCCGTCTATAATCTCATTTCTTTTCCCTTTTCTTTCACAAATATGACTAATTTAACATCTGTTTCTCCACCTGTTTTTTTGCATGATTTTCTTGAATCACAAATGTTTACCATTGCATGGCACATTGCGTGGAAACTTTAGTGACCAACCTGTCTCTGGCATACAATATCTGCAACATGGTACTTTTTGGTAATACACATGGATTAATTAAGTATTATAAGTATTATTAAACAAAGTTATTAACATATATGGTCAAATTGTGCGTTGGTGGGAAGAGAGAGAATATATAGATTGGGAACAGAGTGCAGAATGTCAGCGAAGGGATATGTCTAGAAAGAAGTTTGAGAAGAAATAGAGTTTGCAATATTTGAAACAAAGACACAGAAGAAATAGAAATACGCAACAAGGAAAAAAGCGCGCGGGGACACCGGCGCCAAAGGGGGCCTGCCTTGAACCTGCACTAGGAGACACTCTCCTTGGGTTTTGCTTACAACTTTCTCTTTTCCTCTTCATTCTTTTCCACTTCCTCTTATTCTTGCTTTTTCCCTTTTTCTTTCATTAATTCCTATTTGTCTTCCCTCCATTTCAAGCTTTCGGGAAGTGTAAAAGACCCTTTCATCAAACAGTTTTGCATTTTTTTTCTGTACGAGGTAAAACAAAGGATTAAAAAAACTAAAATATCACCAGCAAAGTTAAACAAAAGTAACAGTAAATAGTGCATGCATTGATGATATAAAACTTTTACAATTATTCGACTCCAAAGTGTCATGTGGGTAGCCACATATCGAGTCAAAGTTTGTTAATATGCATGGTAAGGTAACTTTCGTTAAGGAAATCAAATAATTTACTGCAAAGGGTTTAGTAAAAACAGCAGCTTTGTTTAGTTCCCTCTTGTTCGTGTTGTTCTTCTCATGTGACCTCAAAATGTTAAATGATCATTGTTCTTGAAAGAATAGCTTGTGTATCTCTCTCTCATGATTTGTGGCGATAAGTTGGCGTGCCACTGGCCAAACATATTCCCCCACGCCTTAAACCATTCTCATATTTCTCATTTCTTTCATCACCAGATCCTAGGACTTTCCATTCCAACTCCTCTTTCTAGGGTTTGTTAAAGGCTGAGAGGGATGGTCAAAAGGTACCTATAGCTTGCTCATGAACTCTTGGGCCTTTCGTTTCTTATAAGTACACATAATATTCTAGACTCGTGCATATATATGGTTGAAGTGCCAAAAGTGCTGATGGGGAAACACAAATTCCTCAATGCTCAGAAGAAGTCAGAAAGAATATGCTGCTATTTCAAGTCTTTTTATTTTTCATTTCATGAAAAGGGTCCCCAAGGTGGATAATGGACAAGGACACCCAGCCATTTTCTTTATTATAACTGAGATTTTTCTAAAAGCCTTCATGGCAAGGGACCTCTTGGCCCTCCTCCAATGAGGAAAGCTAACATGCTTTCTCAACTGTTACTGTTCAAGGGAATATTTCAGTCACTATATATGCTTTTGCTTATTTAAAACATAAATCTTTTTCTTGTTATCATGCTGTTCTCTTCAAACTTTGACTCTTCTTTTCTGTTTGATAACTTATTTTTTTCTCTTTTTGTGTGTGGAGGGAAACTTTCTTTTTTAATAAATCCTTCATGTCATTATCCATATCTCATGTTAATCTTTCTAACATATTTTTAATCAATTTAGGTTAACTATTACCTCTGTTCTCGTTAAAAAAACACATTTTTCTACCTTTAAATATAAATAACTTGTAATTACTTTTACTTATTTTTAAAAAGTTGTTCACTCACAATATACACAACAATTTGTAATTAGAAAATGGATAAACATTTGTTTAAAGTTTAATTTGAGTTTAAGAGAAAATTTGAATGAGTACAACCCCTAAGGAACTTTTTGATGTAAGTGTAGAAAACATTGTGTTAAGGGTAGCTAGGTAAGTAGGTATAGTGTGGGAAGATGAAGATCTTGGGGTGAAATATGTGTGTTGTGATTAAATGAGGGAAGAGTTGCATCGAAAAAAGGTATAAGGAAATAAAGAAGTTAGGGAAGGTTTGGAATATGAGGGGTAAATGTTTCAGCTATGCATGGCAACGAAGTCAAAGTTAGTTGTCTGTTTGCGAAGACAGTAAAGACACACTAACTTCAGTTGCTTACCCTTCCTTGTCCCTCTCTTGCATATCATGCACAATTTCTGTTTCATCACCCTTAACTTCCTCCAAGGTTCATACCCCATGATTTGTTTGATGGAGAAAAAAAGACTGAGAGGAAAGTAATTATCTTTTTTGTTTGTTTGGTTAAGAGAAAGGAGATGAGAATTGATTACAAAAATCATGAAACTTTTTATTTATTTATTAGTTTTATTAAACCAAATATGTTATATAATTTTAAAATATTTTTTACATTTTCCCTGTTTTTTTACTCTATAGAATAATGAAACATTCAATTATTTAGTCCAAATTTGTAGGCAGAGTCTCTCATGGTAATTCAAGTTTTAAAGTTGTCAAAATTGCATAACTACAATCATCTGATTTTATAACATTTGGTAATGAAATCTAGGAATTTTAAATCTCTGCTGGATTTTTCTGTACTGTTTATCTGTTCCTTTAAAGTATATTGATGATCACTCTTTTTCAAGCTTTAAATTATATTAAAAAAAATTAAAATACCAACACTATTTTTAATGCTCAACAAAGATACTACTAACCTAGTTGAGAATTTGGATTCGAAATCTAGAGAGTGATTTGATAATAGCTGCCTTGCCACATATAGAAAATTTTATACAGGATATAGCAGAAAAAAATAGAATGAGAAAAGGACATGTGAGTATAGAACATGGTAGACATAAATACATATTGTTAAGTTAGCTTATTGTCATATCACAACACTTGGGTAATGGGAAAAATGTGAAATTGTATAAGTGTTTGGAAGATTATAGATCTTGAGCAATAATGTTGATGGAGCCGAAATAATAGATTTAATCATTTTCACTTAATTTAAAAGAAATCAAATTCTTGAACTTATCGATAATTTAATCAAAACTGAAATATTTTGTTATTTTTCTCTTTAGAGAAAGGATTGTATTTGATATAGACTCCATTTAAGTAAATTCTTTTAATTTAATATTTTTGACTCGTAAAATATTTCGTACGATATTAATTATTTGAATCAACTTTCAAATAATTAATATGAAAATCCTCACTTGTAATTGTTGAATATTAAGAAAGGACTCCTCTAGTTGCACATTTGAATCATTGGTATCATGATTTACAATAGGTGGTAAAGTTAAGTGTGTGCTGCTTCCTTTTAAATTTTAAAAATAATCTATTATTTTATTCTTCATCACTATTAAAAAAATTAAGCAGGACTAAACTACCAGAATCTAATTAAATATTAACACACATAATTACTAAAAGAAAAATCTATGACAATTAAGACACAATTAAAACATATTATGAACAAAATATAACATATATCTTTTGTTAAAAAAAAATGCGGCCAATATTCACAGTCCAGGAGGGAGTGAATTGATTTTCCAAGAATTTAGTTATTTTACTTTAAAAAAAAATTTCAGAACATCTTTAATTAATTGGTATACAAGAATGCATAGTTTGGAACCTTTAACCATAAAGATACTAAAAGATGATGAAAGAAAAGTATAAAAAAACATCAAATTTATACTAGTTTGATTCCACAAAATCTACATTCAGTTTCTAGCAATCTTAGCTAGAATTTTCACTAAAGTATCAAAAGTTAGGATTACAAGCACCTATGTAAACCTACGCTCTAAATATACAAGAACTTGAAATACACTTCAAGATTTTCAACCAAGGTAATGCTACATACAATTACCTATACCTATCACCTGTATAGTGAAGGAAATATAGAAAGAAGATTAAGTTTTAAACAAAACATTTTCTTGACGAGAATAATTGATTATGTTATTAATCTAATCAATTAATTCGATTGCAGAATTAAGTTCATTCTCCATACTTAACGTAATAATTGTTTCTAATTTATTATGTTGTGATTAAATTGATTTTAAGGATAATCTAGTTTAATTGACAACATATCTTGACACATATTCATATCATATTAAGATCTACCTATTCTAAACCATTCTTTGCATATGGACATCCTCAAAACCAACAACTTGGTCTTCTTTAACATAGTAAGAACATCTTCATACACAAATTATTATATAACCAAAAGATTCATAAAAAAAAAATATGAAGTTAATATTTCACTAACAAGTAAAACAAAAAAGAATTACTTTTCTTATAAAAATTAAATACATAACAAAATTATAGCAGAAATAATAAGTTTGTACTTTGTTTTCTTAAAAAAAATAGAACATTTAAAAGAAGAAGAAGTGAACACAAAAAGTAACTTAAAAGACAAGAAATGAAAATAAAAAATCATCTTAGTAAATTTTTCATTCTTTATTGTTACTGTTTTATTAATATTAAATTATTAACTTTTATGCTATGTGTTATTATTTAATTATCATAAAATTCTGTTATTACAAAAATATATTATACATAGATAAAAATTTTAAAATTACTTGTGGGGAGGGAGGATGGCCCCTTGGATCTAAGTGCCCATTCATAGAGTTATCTGCCCAATTTTTAGTCCGGGTAGTTGTTAGAAGAGTAGTAATAAAGCATAACTTAAAATACATGAGATTAACTTTAAGTGGTGAACACAACCAATTATCTATTTTTAATGAGCTAGTTATTGTTTGTAAGGTTTACAATAACTATATTTGCTTCATAGTAATTTTGACTCAGTTTAAACATACTAGAAAATCCATGAGTAAACAACAAGAAAGTTAATGTTAATTGTCTAAACAAAAAACTTCTAAAAAACATTAAAGAGTTGCTTAGATTTTCTAAGCATATAAAGTTAAAATTTCATGTTTCTCAGTAAAATAAATATTGAAAATATTTTAAGTGGTTTTAATGTTTTACATTCTTGTATTTATTTATTTTTATAAATAATAGATATAATTTATTTATATTGCATGCAATATAATTTTGTGGACTCTGTAACGAGCTCGTTGAAATAATCTAATTTTTAAGTTGTATGATAAAAAGTTAATTCTTGAGTTTATACATAAAGATAATCTCAAATTTACAATGCATTTAGAAAAACACCTCCAACCATTAATGATTTTACAATTGAAGAGAGGAAATAAATCTTATAAATGTACTTGGATAGTAGTTATTTGGAACATATGGAATAAGAAAATTCATATCAATTTTTTAAAAAACAAAAGGGTAGATAAGGAGGATATATTTATGAATGCACAAATAAACACTTAAGCTTGGATAACCAATAAAATTCCAAAATTATTGTAATATTATTTACACATTTGTATAAAATACTTGTAAATTACTTGAAATTGGGTGGAAATCACATAAAGTTTATAGACGAGGAATGGTAGGTGAGATACAGGAAAAAAATGTAGTATAAGGAAGGTTGTGATGTAATATCACTATTGTGAGATTAGGCATGGAGGGACTATTAGTAGCTTTGAATAGTAAAAGTGTGCATAAAATAGTGAGCTAGTAGAAATAACATGTTTAGAAGGATAAGGATGTTTGTTTCGGTTTACAGGTAAAAAATGGAACTTTACTAAAGAGGAAGTAAAGTAGGGATATTAAGTTTCAAATGATTTTTTTTTTTAAATATTTTAAATTAAAGATATATATATATATATATATATATATTCTTGAAAAAAATGCATTAAATCATTTGTAAATTATAAGTAACTTTCAAATTAAAATTTATAAATTTATTATATATTTTTTAATTTAAATTTTATAATTTTTATAGTTAGCTTTAGATTTAAAGAAAGAGATAAAAGGAAAAACACCATTCTAATCTCATATTGAAGGTACTCCTGACCCATAAAAACAAATAATTTATGAGTGAGTTTCGCAGCCCTTAATTGTATATTTAGAAATTAATTGTCATCTATTTTAGAAGATTGATTTCATAACACCTACCAAGATTTATATCTAGGGAATGAAATTAATCTTCTACAAGACCCATAAGATGAACAATGAACCTTTTTCATCTACATGGACCACTGTTTTGGACATGATGCACTGTATACAGTAGTCACTGCAATACCGTTGTTTCTTTCTGCACCTACTTGTTTCTTTCTGCAACCCCATAAAACGATCTACTTATATTTGGATATCTAATAAATTTGGAAAGTTTTAGCTGAGCAAACTTTTAATTGAGTTTAGTTGAATCTGTATTAAATTTTAGTTGTCTTTCAATTGAGTCTGTACCGTTGTCTTTCAATTTTAGTTGAACATGTCACTCCACTTAAATGTTACAATGTAATAAAACTAATATAATGATGAGTATCTTTCTCAAAAATTTGCTGCTATTTTAATTACAATTATTCTTAAAAGTAATGAAAATTATAAATTTATAAAATATAAAATTAAGAAATAAAAAAATAACATTACAAAATAAAAAATATAAGTTATAAATTTATAAAATAATGAAATATAAAATAAAAAATTATAATTTTATAATTTTATAAATTTATGATTTATGTTAGTCGATAAGTTGTTGGGTCTTTTTTCCTGTATCTCCAAAATTTCTTCTACGTATCCAAAAAAAATTTAAATTCAAAAAATATATTTTGACCATTTAAGTAAAGTCATGGACATCCCAAGATTACTTTTAAAAGTCAAAATATATTATCGGAAGTCAACTTCCGTAGGTCAAAATATATTATCGAAAGTCGACTTCTGAAAGTCAAAATATATTACCGAAAGTCGACTTTCAGAAGTCAAAATATATTATCAGAAGTCAACTTCCGAAAGTCAAAATATATTATCGAAAGTCGACTTTCGGAAGTCAAAATATATTTCCGGAAGTCAATATATATTATCGAAATTCGACTTTCGAGAGTTAAAATATATTACCAAAGGTTGACTTCTGGAAGTCAAAATATTAATTATGTTTTAAATATTTTAAATTTTATTTAAAGTTTATGTTTTCTAAATTTTAAATTTTTTTAGTTTATTATTTATTATTTTATTTATTTTTTATGTTTTCATATTTTTTAATATATATTTGAAAAATAAAATAAAATATTAATATCTATATATATCATTTTATTTTTATTTAATGTACTGAAAAATAAATATAAGTATAAAAATAAATAAAACTAAAATATTATTAATCTTTAAAAGGACAAAACAAAAAATGAAAAATTTATTCTGTTTTCATTAAATATTTAATTTCTTTAAAATAATAAAACTTTAAATTAAAAAACAACAAATATATATATATATATATATATATATATATATATATATATATATATATATATATATATATATATAAAAAAAAAAATATGATTGAAATTAAATATTTAAATTCAAAATAGAATTAAAAAAATTCGAATAAAATATAAATATAATATACATTAATTATATAAATAAAATAATTATAAAAACACCTATAAAATAAATGAACCTAAAAATAATATAGAAAAATAATTTAAATTAAAAAGAAAGAAAGAAAGAATAATATATATATATATATATACATTTTAAAATAATATTTTAATTTTATTAAAATATATATTCAAATTTATAAATTGAGAATGAGATTCTTTTTTAAATTTGTTAGATTAAACGTTATTTAAAAAAATGTAAGAATTAGTATAGGAATTGATTACCCTAATTCAGCAGGCTTGGTTTGTATTCTCTGCAACTTCTTTGCGAAGGGTACCTTTTTCTATTTTCAATTCTCAATCTCTGCATTTCATTTCTACATTTCACTCCCATGCCAATCTTCATTCTCATCCAATTAATGCATTTTAACGTTGCTCTAGCATGATCATTCAGTATCAACTTGTTTCTTTCTTCTCGAGTTTTCCCCTTTATCAATTCTCATGGTTATCAGAGGCGTGAATTTCAAGTGGTTGAATTCTCTCGCTATTGTTGGATTCAATTCCATGATTATTTATCCCAATTCTGATAGAATGTATTATGTTTCTTGCAGGTACGATGACTTTTTGTTGTCCACGTTTGCCACCCGTATGTATATTTTGACAATTCAATTTCTCAATTTACCTAATTTTTCAATTTTATTGGTTTTCTACATTTTCATTTGCCTCATCATTCTTTCTAACTTAGGCTGACAGTCTTGTAAGAAATACTAAAAATTAACTGAAATTTAGGCCACTCAAATTATACATTCCCGCACAGAAATGAATCATAAGTATTCTTTAACAACAAGAGACATTAGGAAGTGCATAACTCATTTGATTCATTTGTTGTATGATGTCATTAGTTATGATCCGTTTTGCACTAGGCAGTTATAATATATTGTATAATGCAAGTAATGGTTCTGTTTCCCCTTCTAACTTGAGTTTTTCACTTGGATAAAGGGAAAACAACAAAAGTTGTTGAATGAGGGAGTGTTTAAATGGCTAAAGTTTGTTGGCCAAATTTTGATCCAGAGTGTGAGAACTCAACAATGAATCAATCATGCAAGGTTCACTGTTTTATCTTCCCTTGAATTGCAACTTTGGTTTTCTTTTCTTTTTCTTAGCAATGGTTTGCAAATTGTGCAGATTCTCTGTGCATTTATATATAGCTTAATTGGTTTAATGTAATCTCAAAGTTAAAAGGAAAATAAAAGCACAACAAAAAGGTTAAAAGCTTGGGTAATTCTTAACTTAAATTAGTCTTTGTTATCAATTTAATCCTCACTTGAGTCCAATGTTAGTTTAGCTATAACTTTCTATTAGCCATTTGTTAGGTTTTATTTTTCTGTTCTCTTTTTCCTTTTTATTTCTGTTATTCTGCATTGTATATATACATGCTTCTCTCATAATAAAAGATGAAATCCTTCATTGATCATTCTTTTCACTTATTTTCTCACCCTAGGTAGCTCCTTATGAAAATGGGGCAGAAGTGACTCTTTGATGGTAACTTTCTTTATTGCCTTTGATTAGAAACATATGTTAGCAGCTCCTTCTCTATTTTAATTTGAACAAATGAACAGAAAAGATAGTTGAAAACTAAATTGAAAAGCATATTGAACAGACATATTTTTTGTTAAAACTCCATTAAGTCAATTGTAACAGAAGATCGAGATGCACTAGTGGATGCAACAAGGATACTTATGTGTTTTCTATAAAAACATTACATTTTTAATGATTGGTTCTGTGTATATATTTATGTGTTTGTGAAGCAAGGATACTTAAGGACGAAGGAAGGGTGTTTAAATGGAGCTTCTTAGGGTATTGATCTGATGGTACTCTTTTCAGGTTTTTGGAAGGGGTGAGGGATTGGTTGTGGTGGTTCTGAACTGGAAGATTTGACTAAAAAGGTATGTCGGGTGCTATTTATTTGTCTTTTTCTGTTATTTGAATTGTCTTTACTTTATTTTTCTTTTTCCTATGCAGAATTCTCTCTAATTGCTTCTTTGGTTCTCTAATCTTATAGGAAAGAAAACTAGAGGAACCAAACGTTATGTGCTTCAAAGGAACTCTGGTCATTTTTCTTGATTTCTCTGTTACATTCATATTATAAGCCTATTTTGAATTTTCTTTTTGGCCAAGAACTTCCTCTGTTAAAACTCTTGTGTCAACCTCATGGATTCCCTTCAAACCCATGTGGCACTTTTGAAGCCATTACGAACTAGGTTGTGTCATATTCAATATTGCATAATTATAGATGATTTTTGTTCTGTGTTATTCAAATAAAATAGTTGATTTTGTGGCTTTTTTTTTTGGATGACAACATTACAATAAAGAAGCATGCAATGTAAATGTTGATTTGCAATATTTTAATATTAATTATGTATTTTTTGGTTACATTTGTTGAAATGTTACAAAATAGTTATAGTAACATTTTTAAAATGTTACTTTTTTTATATAAAAAATGTTACTAAAAAGGTTTAGTAACATTTTTAAAATGTCACATTTTCATTAATTAAATGTTACTAATGCTATTCAGTAACAATTTTATAAATGTCTCAATTGATATGTAAAAATGTCACTAAAAGTTATTAGTAATATAGGGTATAGGTAGCATTTGATATAACGTTACTAGATGATATTAGTAACATTTTTTATAGTTTAGTAACATATCTTAGATGTTACTAATGATCATATATGTAGTAGTGGTACTAGGTGGCTGACTTGAAGAAAGAAAAAATAAGCCAGACCAGATAGGAAAAAAATAAGTGGGGTACAAAGAACAAATAATTGGGGAGCTGCATATTACTTTTTGTACAATTTTTTAAAATTTAGTAATCAATCATTTTTTTATCATCCAATGGGATGTATCTCTTATGTATCTAAAATTTGATTATAAGTTTAAAAAATCAACACTTATTGCCTGCACTAGGTGGCTGGTTGACTTGAAGAAAAAAATAGGTCAAATCAGATAGGCAAATAAGTGGGACATAAAGAAAAAATAATTGGGGAGCTTGGTATTATTTTTCGTACAATTTTTTAAAATTTACTAATCAATCTTTTTATTTTATTTTATTATCCACTGGGATGTACCTCTTCTTATGTATCCCGAATTTGATTATAAGTTACAAATATCAACACTTATTGATTGCACTAGGTGGCTAACTTGAAAAAAAAAGACAAACTAGATAGGCAAATAAGTGGGACATAATAAACAAATAAGCGAAGAAATGTGTATTACTTTTCGTACAATTTTTTAAAATTTATTAATGAATCTTTTTTCTATCATCCAATGGGATGTATTTATGTACACCGAATTTGATTATAAGTTACAAAAATCAACGCTTATTGTTTGTACTAAGTGGCTCACTTAAAAAAAAAAGAAAAAATCAAATCAGATAGACAAAATAAATGGGGAGCTCGGTATTACTTTTTGTCCAATTTCTTAAAATTTACTCATCAATCCTTTTTTTTATCATCCAAATTTGATTATATGTTACAAAACTTAACCCTTATTATTTGCATTAGGTGGCTTAGCTTGAAGAAAAAAATAGGTCAAAACAGATAGGCAAATAAGTGAGACATAATAAACAAATAAGTGGGAAACTGGGTATTATTTTTCATACAATTTTTTAAAATTTATTAATCAATATATTTTATCATCTAATGGGATGTACCCTTATGTACTATGTATCCAAATTTGATTATAAGTTACAAAAATCAATCTTTACTTGCACTAGGTGGCTAGCTTGAAAAAAAAAAGCCAAACCAGATAAGCAAATAAGTGAGGCATAATAAACAAATAAGTGGAAAGATACCTATTACGATCTGATGTACCTACCTCTTATGTACCCCGAATTTGATTATAAGTTAAATAAATAAGTGGGGAATTGCGTATTACTTTTCTTACAATTTCTTAAAATTTACCATCAATCTTTTTTTTAATCCTCTAAAGGATGCACTTCTTATGTACCACAAATATTATATGTTACCAAAATCAATTCTTATTACTTGCTCTGGGTGGTTGGTTTGAAGAAAAAAAAAAGTCAAACCAGATAGAGAAATAAGTGGAGCATAATAAACAAATAATTGGGAAGCTGCGTTTTACTTTTCGAAAATTTTTATAAAATTTATTAATCAATTTCTTTTTATCATCCAATGGGATGTACCCCAGTGGCGGAACTTGGACAAAAAATGTAGGGGAGCCAAATAAATTTCTTATATATGATTTTTTTTAGTTAGAAAAAAAGCTCTTCATCTTTTCTGTTCATTTCCTCTACTTAAAATAAGCACACATAATAGTAGAATTCAAAAAAATTATTATTATCATTCATTATTATACCATGCTATTATTTCATGATACCAAACCATGAATACCATTTTAGATAAGCCCTTCGTACCTTACCAATTTGATTTTGTGGTATTGTCAAATTTAAGGCCGTTTTTCTCGCGTTATAATGAATTTTTAAATTCATTATATTATAACTCTAAGAACTTTAGATATTTGTTTTTTATTGTCTTGAATTCATGGTTCTCATAAAATTTCTCAAGTTTAGTTAATGTAAATGCATTTTTTTTATCTTTATCACAAACCTACCTCTTTAAAAAAAAGAATTAATTTTTTTACTTTTTATCATAATCTTTCTAATATAAATTTATCATCTCTTGCCTATCTGAAAAAAATAAAATTTATATTCACAAATCACAATTATCACAATGCAAAACATAACAAAACTCATATCA
>Ga0214543_1001671_pt1 | contig 43277 bp, 22 predicted proteins | sample CNSS2metaG_FD_160094 | JGI IMG/M metagenome (GOLD analysis project Ga0214543, IMG submission 160094) | Root nodule microbial communities from cowpea collected in UCLA plant growth center, Los Angeles, California, USA - CNSS2 | ecosystem: Host-associated > Plants > Roots > Nodule | place: USA...
ACATTGTGGTGTTAGGGTTCGTTTTGATCAAAGAAATCACCTTGGTTTTGCATCATCCCCATGCATTTCAATAAGGCAATGTCTTCATTTGCCATTGTGATGGCTCCGGTCACAAACTTCGGCTTGTCCTTTAATTACAAATATCTTTTCATTGCACTGTCCGTCCCATGAATGATAGTTACTAATATTCATAGGTGGAGGAAAGAGGAACATCCGTGGGTTTTCTCCAGGATACTTACTACTACTAGACTAGAGTAATTTAGATCTGCCATAGTTGAAAGGATGAGCAGAAAATAACTGAAATTTAAGTTGAGAAAGAGGTCAAAGTTTGCAATGCCGAAGCAGAGCAACATGCTCTGATACTAACACATAAGATGCATGAATATGAGGAAATGATCTTTGCTGATGAATTTGATTGGACTAACATGTTTATACTTTATAAACAGGAGTATAAGCAAAAAGTGACTTGCAACGAAAATCTTTACAGAAGCTTTAAATAATGCCCAACCATGACTATTTTAGCAGTACATATGTTGGATTTGCATGAACCAGAAAGAGGTTAGCTTACTGAGATGTTTATTTTCTATCTTGCTGCAGTTGGAACACCTACCAGCCATGGTTGCAGGCATTTGGACTAATGACAATAACATGCAGTTTGAGACCACGACTCAGTTTCGGAAGATGCTTTCAATTGGTAAGATATTGGTTTATGCCATTTGTTTTAGTTTTTGGTTCTGAATGTGAATAGTTTTTGACAAATTCTGTTTTGTCCTGTCAGAACGTAGCCCACCCATTGAGGAGGTTATTCAAGCTGGTGTAGTGCCACGGTTTGTTGAGTTTTTGATGAGGGAAGATTTTCCAATGCTGCAGGTTTGTAATAGAGTTTTAATTTGTGTAATCAACATTCATCTCTGTTTATATGTTCCCTTGACTCTATTTAATGTTTTAGTTTGAGGCAGCTTGGGCTTTGACAAATATTGCTTCTGGAACATCTGAAAATACTAAAGTGGTAATTGATCATGGTGCTGTCCCAATTTTTGTAAAGCTCCTTGGTTCTCCCAGTGATGATGTCCGTGAACAGGTATATTTCATGTACCTTTTCATATATTTTTTTATCAATAAGTGATGATATAAAAATTATATGTATTCTTAAAATGAGGTTAAATAACTTTTATGTTGTTTAATCAGAAAATGTATTTGTTGATTTGATGTGCTATTTGCTGGTATAGGGGTATCATGTTTGTCCTAGAGTTGTTACTTGGTTACTTTTAGCTATGATATGCATAAAAAGATAATAGTACCTGGCAGTTTATTTCATTTATCGTTTAACATTTTTGTGTGTTTTGGGGATATAATCAGGCTGTTTGGGCATTAGGAAATGTTGCTGGTGATTCTCCTAGATGCCGAGATCTTGTTCTCAGTCATGGAGCTTTGCTTCCTCTATTGGCACAATTAAATGAGCATGCCAAACTTTCTATGCTAAGAAATGCTACTTGGACACTCTCAAATTTCTGCAGGGGAAAACCACAGCCTCCTTTTGATCAGGTATTAGGTTATGCTTTCCATGGCCAGAAAAAATTAAGTTTTGCACCTTCCTATTTGTTGTTAAATACTCTACCGTAATGAAATGATCTGACACAATTGTTTTGTTCATTTTTCATTTTCTTGTTGAATACCATCTGCATGTAACCAGGGAAAAATGATTATGCTTTCCACTATATTGAGTTACTTTAGAGTTGTTACTTCAATCTGATGGACTATTTCCTTCTCATTTTATTCTTCATGTTCCTATAAATTAAAACCTTTAATGTAGGGTGTTCAGAACAGAATCAATAAAGGAAAAAAAACCGAAAACCAAACAGAACCAATATATATATATATATATATATATATATATATATATATATGATACGGTTATGTGATTGTTTTTAAAGTACATGGGATGTGCTTTTTGTAGGATATTATATACACAAAAAATTCATAACGTGTTTGTGCCCTTGTTTCTTTTAGTCATTTTACTCCACCTTGTGGTTTCTATCCCTGTGAAGTTGTATTGTAGTCTTTTTTATTTTAGAAACATCAGACTTGTTATCCAATTTCACTTAACCCGGAAATCATTCATCAGTAAACACCTAATGTCATAGACTAAAAATGATTGAGTAAATTATAACCTTCACCACTTGAGATTTTGCGAGATTGCACAACCTCTTGGGTTGTTTGTTTGATCACATGAAACCTGTGAAGAGTCAATTTAATTTTCTGCAATAATTAACAGGGATGCAGATATGTTTTTTAAGACAATTAAAATGAATGTTGTCCTACGGTTAACGGGTTATTTAAGCCAATGTAGTAAATATATAATATATAATTGCTTTGAATGTTGAAACTAGAAGCATACTTCTTGTACATTGATAACAAAATAGAAATTATAAATAATTGTTATTATAATTAACACTTAGTCTTTTACAAACATGAATGGTACTAATCTTCCCGTGAACATCATAAGGATAACTTCCATGTGTGGTTTATCTAGAACCAATGCTTCTGTCTTATGCATGCTTCATATTTAGCCATATCAAATTTCATATCTCTCTTCTAAAGCTTGAATACTTAATAGATATATATGTATTTGTAAAGTATCCATGAATATCATTATTTGGTACATATCTCTTACCAATATGGGAAGCAACTACATTTTGTTCCCAATTTTGATTGAGATTTGATTAATTCAGGTTAAACCTGCTCTTCCTGCTCTTGCCAATCTTATCCATTCAAATGACGAAGAAGTCTTGACTGATGCCTGTTGGGCACTTTCATATCTTTCTGACGGTACAAACGACAAAATTCAGGGCGTAATTGAAACTGGTGTTTGTAGCCGGCTTGTGGAGCTTCTAACGTGAGTATTGTGAACTCTAGTATCTATATGGAAAGTATATGCATTTCAGTGTTGTTCTGCTGTCAAATTCTAATTATTTTACTCTTATTCAGGCACACTTCCCCGTCAGTGCTTATTCCTGCACTTCGTACTGTTGGAAATATTGTCACTGGAGATGATTTGCAGACCCAGGTATTAAATTCATTAGTTTATCACTGCGTTTAGCTATTTCATATACAGATTACAATATGTCACTGGCTATTTTGTGTTAATCCTAATAGTAGCAGGGAAGCAAACTAATAAACAAGAACAGAAATGTTTTAATTGAATTAAATGGATATTAGAGAAAATAGGAGAGGTATCTGTCGCCCAAGGTTTCTTCTCATCACAAAGGTTAGTCCTTTAAGAAAGACCAAACTCGACCCTCAAATCATACAAGACGAATGCCTTGTTCTATGCATCATCCTCCTATTTATTTGCCTCACAAGCACTGACACCTCTGTAGACTAGTATTTTGTTGTGTTCAACCCTTGTCGGAACATCTTCCCTCAACATGTGTCTAAAATTTCTCAAGAGTGTCATAGTTACAAAAAATTCTTTTGCGCTCAAACATATGTAAAGAAAGTGAGCGAACACCTATTCTCGTCTAAACACTGTAAAAGGTAAGAATGAAATTAAAATATTACAACTTATATTTTAAATAATGCATTTTTCTAGTCTTGTTGCTTTGAGAGTTAACTAGTTATTTGAATTATTAGCATACAATTTCTTATTTAGATTTCTATTGTGAAGGATGTTATTGTAAGACACAGTGACATTTATAAAAAAATTGATCTCAGTTTAGATTTTGTTCACATTACATATAATCAATTTAGCAGTGTTGCTGTGTCCTATATTTTGCACATTATCTGTGTTCTGGTATCCATATCAGCATCATGTCCTGTGTTTGTCTCAGTCGATGCTTCTTAAATTCCCCTAAACAAACTACCAAACTCCTGGCAAACTCATACTATGCTGAACCAGAACTGAACTCAAGGAGGAAATCTCCTTTAAAGAAGAAAAATACTGCAAAAAGGCCTGGTACGTCAACCCTAGATTCAGCCCCCAATTGAAGAATTCTGTTTTGCCTCTACTAATTTCCATCCCATCCTCACTCATGCTTTCTTTCACCTCCCAGTTATTACACCATCATCGTCTCCAATAGCTTACTTCCATATGAATATTCTGTTAAGCTCTCCCACTCCCATTACTGTTTGCTATCCCACCTTGTCATAAAAGACACATAACTTCCCATCAACCAACACTTTTGTGCAGCACTACTTGTTACTAAAAGGACGTTGTTAACTTTTTGGTCAGTCACGGTTGTTTAATGCTTTTTGAAGTTATCACTTGTTAAGGAGTCCTAGGTTCTTGTTAGACTTCTAGGGTTTTCTTTAAATCCTTTTATTATGTTAAGTGTTATTTCTAAGATCAGGCTTAAACCTTTTTTCAGACTGGATTGAATTGTTCAGGATATGCAAGGATTTTTTTTAGAGTACAATATAGTGAATTCTCTTCATTTTTCTGTAGAGACTTTATTGCTGGCTTGTGTGTAATCGCTGTATGTTTATGCTTTGAATACATAATTGTGCGTAGCCACACTAGCACAGTATTATGTAATTTTTGTTTGTGCTGAATTTGTACTTCTTGCTTAGATCATCATCAACCATCAAGCTCTTTCTCGTCTTTTGAATCTCTTGGCCAATAATTATAAAAAAAGCATCAAGAAGGAAGCTTGCTGGACTATATCGAACATCACAGCTGGGAACAAACAACAGATTCAGGTATATAGACTATTTTAGGGGTCTTCATTTATGTTAGTTATATTTTAGGGGTCTTTTTTTTATCTTTAATTTCTGGATATCTGCAGGATGTAATTGAGGCTGGTCTAATTGCTCCTCTAGTCCATTTACTCCAAAATGCTGAGTTTGATATTAAGAAAGAGGCTGCTTGGGCTATCTCAAATGCTACATCAGGTGGATCTCATGAGCAAATCAAGTATGGGGAGATTCTTTTGTTTAGATTATAGAATGTTCCGTTGAGATTTATTTGTGTAACAAGGTTATGAATCCTTTTCCCTGGTTGGCAGGTTCCTTGTAAATCAGGGATGTATTAAGCCCTTGTGTGATCTTCTCATATGTCCTGATCCTAGGATTGTGACAGTTTGTTTGGAAGGTCTTGAAAACATCTTGAAGGTAGGAGAAGCTGAGAAAAATGTGAGCAATACTGATGGCGTGAATATATATGGCCAAATGATTGATGATGCTGAGGGATTAGAGAAAATTGAGAACCTACAGAGTCATGATAACACTGAGATTTATGAAAAGGCAGTGAAGATTCTTGAGACATACTGGACGGAGGAAGATGATGAAACTGTGCCTCCAGGGGATGCTTCTCAGTCAGGGTTCAACTTTGGTGGCCACGAATTTCCTTCAGTGCCTTCTGGTGGTTTCAACTTTAATTAGAAGGTATTCTTGCTTTACTATAACAACATTATATTTTGTTTTTTATGCAATTTTTTTTATTTGAATTAGTGTTCGGAACGTTTGCTTTTGTGTGCTGTTCTTCATCGTATGTGGCATTATTTTGAATTTTGTTAACTGCAGGCGTTTTGGTTGGTCTATCAGTAAAGTCTGACAGCCCAACAGTTGGGGTCAAGCCAATGTCTTTCCATTGTCCTTGGATCCTTCAACGTTCAGCCTTGGTAAATAGAGGGTTGCTGGACCCGCTTGGGTTATGGCTGGGTTTACATACATCATGAGACAGATGAGTTGTGGCTTAATTTTCTTAGCCACTTTAGATTTATAGATACTAGAGTTTGCTTTCTACCAAATGATCAACTGATCATTCCGCGAGTGATTTGGTTTCTAGAGAATTAATGTTCAGTCGTGATGTTTTCTGTCATAGATTGGATTGGAGTTAGTAAGCACCATTTGTGATTCTGGATGTTTTGGCCCGATACCGTCACCAAAATGCTACTATTTTTCCTTTATTTTATATTATTACAAGATGGAGTTTTTGTTTTACCCTTGTAATTTCTTTTGAAGTTTACCGTGGAGTTCTATTCATTATGTTCTCTAGGGTCTGGGTCAGGTTCGTCATGACGTGGGTTTAGGAAAAAGTCTTAAACAGTAAATTCTTTGCAACAATGTCTTTTTCTTAGAAATCATATTTTGTTGCTTGTTGAGATTTTCTCACCTTGTTTTTTCATTCATGCATTCTGTCATATGTGCACATTTAATATAAGTGTAGACCTGTTATCGCACGGGTCACTTCACATGTTTCAAATATATATAGTATAGAAACTATTAAATAGGTCTGAGTATAGATAAAAGACATCAATGACCGATAATAAGAATGATAAGAAACGAAATAACAGCCATATTTTTAGTTGAAAGTTATGATTAAATATATTATAACTCATTGTTTTAAATTCATAAATAGAACATAAATAACATAATACAAATTAGAAAATTCAACTTAATTCATAAATTCATAACAAGTTTGCAAATAAAATTAACCTGACTTTGAAAAAAAAAAATTAATGTACAAACTTAAAACAAAGTATAAACAAAGGGAAAATTGGGTTGCGTTAAGACTATTTTATAGAACATTTTTTTTTAAATATTTGTGAGACGAGGTGAACTGGGATGTCGTCTAACTTTATTTCTAGAAAACAGAATAATAATAAGTATGATGCAGCTATTTAATGAGCATGAAAACTTGAGGTTATGACTATCTAAATGTTGTTAGCCAAATTATTTTCCCTTCCTGTGATTTTTGTTTTTTTATTTTAAAATGGAACAGTTGGTAATTGAACTTATATTATAACAGAATCTCTTAAAACAACAGTAATACAGCATCCAAATTTTCATCAAAAGATTTATTATAAATAATTCACATTCTTCTGAGTGTATGACAATAGAGTTTAAATAAGGATTCCTCTGAGTCTATGACAATAGAGTTTATATAAGGAACTTGTTCTAGATACTCAACATCAACGTTATGCCACAATTTAAAACACGTCCACCAGGAGGAGGAGATTGACATTAGATGAAGTCATTGTAGAGTAATCGTTGCATAAATAAAGTTTGTTTTAACAGGAGAAGAAAATTTATTATGCAATGTAGAAACTGTTGCTTGTGTTTTAGGAATGCATATATGTGAAGTCTGAAGCGTTGGCCTGGATGAACAATCAATAATAGAATTGGACGAATAAAATACTAGGATGACTTGGAAAGTCCTACAAAGTCCTCCATTAATTAATTGATGTCCATAACTAAAATGATGCCTCTTTATAAAATCCTCAAACTGTATATTATTTACATTTATGAAATATTTAGATTCATATCTGGTGTTTGGTGTAGAAATCTTATAGGTTCCTATATGTTTTTTTTTTTTTTTATTTGAATCTAAATGAGCTTCGACCTTGGAAATGTCAGCATTACTAAACTGAATTCTACTTGTCCAAATAACTTTCCAATTTGAATTGAGAAGACTTCCGCAAAGTACATAGAAATTGTGTCACCTTTGGCAAGACAATAAATTCAAATAAATGAAAAAAATAATAATAATGTAGTAATATTTATCTACAAAAGTAGTAAAACAAATGAACATTCGTTTACTTACAAAACACACTACTTCCTTATCCTCTAGTATCTGTGCGCTACTGAATAGAGTATTTCCTGGGATTTTGTACAAAAATTAATTTTTATAATCATTATCTATTAATTTCATAAGACTTATGACACAAATACTGAGTACTCTTTCCTCAAATGAGGCTTCCATATATCCTGATTAGAACTTCAAACAATTTGGTGTACATTATGGGACTAAATAAAACTATTTTTGTGTCAATTTATTTTGCAAATGGGAAGAGTATGAAATGTGATTTTACATGAAATTGTTTAAAAATTTCACATTAATTAAAGATAAAGTTAATTTACAGTAAATATTTAGATAAAAATAAGACCATTTTATAAAGTTAGATAAGTTCAATTCTTAAAATGTTATAAAAACTTCGAGAAATTTGTTGTTTGTACACGTGACGACAAATTTTTGATAAAATTTTGTTGACATATTTTAATAATGTATACGTGACAATATCTTAATGGATAAAAGAAATGTTTGATATAATATAAAAAAAGAAGAAAAATTTTTAATTTGTGTCGAAAAGTAAATTTTGTCAAAAAATAATTGTCAAAGTATCATAATCTCATGAAAATATGACTTATAAAACAACTTATCACATACATAAAGGTTATTAACATTGGACCAAACATCTAATGAACAATATTAGTCTGTGTTAGACTGAAATGTAATTAATCATAAAAATACCATTGTTACAAAAGATATGATCAAGAGAAATAATTAAATGTCACTAAACCAGCGATAAAAGTTTCAAAATTTCACATTGACAGTTCTTATTTCAATATCTTTATATAATCTTATTACTTTAAGATTTAAGAATTGTGTTAAGAGAGAGGTCTTAAAATATGTAATAATTGCATTATGGTAGATATTATATAAAACTAAGTGACTTTTAAAAATAAATAAAAATTATACTAATATAGGGAGTTGACTTCTCACATACTCTAAGAAAATATAAGATTATTAGGAAAAATCAAATGTAAAATTCAAAAATTTCGTGTTAACTAATTAACTACTCAATGTTTATGGTTCTGGAAATTCTTTTCAGTTCAGTGTATTATGAGAATAGTTTTAAAATTAGTTACAGTTTTTCGTAGTAAATTTTAATTACTTAAAAAATTATTGTTAATTTCATATATACAAATTATTCTCTCTTTTTTTATTTTAAATTCAGTTCAACGGCTAAAGTTGCTCAAATTAGTTTTATACAAGCGATGCCTTTAGGTTTTGATTATGGAAGTTTTTGTTTCAAAGAGTTTGATTTTGAACGTTACTGCACGAATATGTAACTTAAACAAGTCTTTCCATTATTTTGATATCTTTTCTGAAGAAAAGTTGGATAAATGTTTGGCGTATATTATCCTACCGTGTAATTTATAAATTTCAATAAATTGATGATGGAATCATGTACGTGATTCGTACATTCCTGCCACGTGCTTTATTTTGAAGCTCTTTCATACCATGGCCTTCTTCTGTGTTCCTTTGTAGTGTTGTTTATCATGATGTTAGGTTGTTGTATATGTAAAATTAAAAATCTTTTACTCAATAAATAACAGATCCATCTGATAAAATAGATTTCTGGTAAAAACAATATTTATATTTCAGGTAATCGTGCAAGGTTTTTAATGTTGTATTTCTACATAGAGAACATAAATTGCAACTGATTAGAAATATTTTAGGTCCCATCCAAACCCAAACCTCATCTTTAAGACATGGTTATGCATAATCAGCTTCTGCTTTAATGCAATCTCCCCAGCCAATCATAATCCTTCATTCTCATTATTTATTCATAAGATTCATAATACAATCATACAAGCCTCTTGAAATTTCCATTCACCCACCGTGCCAGTGTGAGTAGGGGAAGCAGACACATCACACGGACACGTGGCAGGGTACAAGAACAAGGGCATTTGGGTCATTGAAGGGTAGCACTAGGGTTTTTGAGGTACATTCACATAGTCGGTTGTTGTTGTGCTGTGTGGCCATTTTGCTTTTTGCTGCATGCGATTCGTTTCAGTATTGGTACGGTGCCTCACTGATATACTCTCTCGGTGATCCATTCGGTTATTGCTGCTTTTTTTTCATTCATAAATTGGGTGTTGCATTGCAGATTGATAATGATGGATCTGAAGGAATGGTCTTCTCCAGAGCTCAACAACGAGACCAAGAAATGCTGCACTGATTGCAAAACCACCAAGACTCCTCTCTGGAGAGGAGGACCAGCTGGACCCAAGGCCCAACAACACCCATTCCTATTTCATCTTTTTCATCCTTCTCTTCATTATGGCCTCAATTATTGATTTCTTTCTCTTTTCTCTTTTTTTTGTTCTGATGCAGACTCTGTGCAACGCCTGCGGAATCAGGTACCGGAAGAGAGGGAGTTGTTCCAGGAAGAGAGAGGAGGTGGTGGTGTTGCACCGGACATCCTCTGTTGTGAAGAAACAGAGGTGGAAGATGTTGGGAGAAGAGGAACAGGCGGCTGTGTGTTTGATGGCCCTGTCCTGTGGCTTTTTTACCATTCCTTCACTTACCGCATTCCAGGTAACCTAATTACCAGTAATCCACAATCCGACAACCCTTTTTTCATGTCGTATTATACCTAACCTCGTATCTCTGTTTTTCTTTGAGCCTTGTAAAGGTCTTATGTATTGTTTGATGATGTTAGGGCCTAGAGGGAATGGTTTCCCCTTTTTCTTTCATGCTGTTTATAGATAGGTTGAGTTAGTTAGTGATGTAAGTATTCCATGATCAATGGCTAAACTTTTCTCTTTCTTATCTGTTCCCTTCTTTTCTTCCATTCTCTCAAGTATGTGTTCATACAGTTATTTTTGTTACTTCTATATAAACTATGCTCCTCTAGACTAATACTTCTAATTTCCAAATTCCTCTGGAATGTCATCTTACTTTCTATACACAACAACACTAACTATTTAAAGATATTAAATATATTAACTTTCTACATCTTTATCATTTATTATTTATTGATCAGATTATAAAACTGTTAGAAGTTATTTATTGATTTTTGTTACTTTATTGGGTAGAGTCAGGAAAATAACTGCTGAAGTTTTATGGTGGAATCCTTTGTGTTAAAAAATTGTGTTCATCTACTAATTTCGTAACCAAAGGATGATATATTTTTATTTACTGTTTGGGTAAATAATAATATAATTGATTGGTTATTTAATTTTTTATCTTATCTTAAAGAATTCATTAAAATAAAATGAAAATTATGAATGATTTATTTAAATTTTTATTTCATAAAATAGGTTAGTATGTAGTAAATAAGCACCCTCAAAGATAGCTATAAATTAGTACGACGAGTAATTGAACTCTACTCTTTCTATTAAATGGATCAATGGCATGTTTATTTTGTATTGAAATAGGGGAATTAAAAATTCTTCATTTAGAAGAGAAGCAAAAGTATAAAATAATAGGACGGAATTAAGATAATATATGCAGTTGGAAGTGCTAAATTTGATCCTTTTTTAGTACACTCACTATTACATGAAAAGAAGTATTTAGAACTACTATTTAAACAACAATAATCATGCAAGGGGTTCTTGTTCAACTATGGAATATGGAATCATTTTTACATGTAATTTAAAAAGATCTATGATAAAAGAAGACACGCTTGCTTAAGAAATTTTAAAAGAAATAAAAAAGTTTAAAAGTTATAAAAAATACTTTCATTATTTAAAATTAGAAAATTTTAAGTATAAATTTGGAATTTTTATATTCTTTTTTTTGAAATCCGCATCTATTTTCTATATTATATATTATTTTATTACAAAGGTCCATATTACTTCTCAATTGATATTTGTAAGGAAATTTTTATCTAATATCAATGGTATTTTTTTACTTGTATCAAAATTTAATATTAACCACAACTAGAGTTATCTTTTGCTCATGCATGTTACTGAAAATTTTCTATATGAACATTGGTACAATTATTTTTGTGCTAATATAAATTTTTATTAACTTTCTCATCGTCTAGGTTTTCAGCCACTTCTTTAAATATGCCTATCAACATACAAACTCACGTTACGAATCCGAATCGTAAAATCTCCACAAATAATACGAATACGAAGCAATGTAGAAAGAACTGCAATCCTAACTGACAAGGATTCCCTCAAATCAAAATCAGCAACAACCCTACCATTGAATAGTAGTCACCGGCCAAGAAAAACATTTTGTACATCTTCCAACAGCGTGGAAGAGAAATCATGGATCTAAGTTAAACGCGAGGGTATTGATTTTGGTTATTTTTATTTCTTAGATGTAATTAAGTTATTAATTAATTTTTTTATTTTTAATTAAGTTTTTATTATACTTTTGAAATTTATTGGATATTTAAAATTTCAAAATTTTACTATTAAGTTACAAAATTTAAATATTTAAAAATATTAATTTATAAAACTATATAATTAAATAATTATAAAATTACAAGAATTATAAAATTATATTTTATAATTTTTTCAATAAGTTCATGTCAGTCATGTCTTTATCATAAAAAAATTATTAAAAAAAATTTTAATTAGTCGTATAGTATCCAATTTCGTTCGGATGTATCAGTTTGTTATTGTTTTTAAAGAGTTGTTAATTGTGTTCAACCTTTGAAAAAATATTTTAATTAGGTTCTTCTAAACAAAAATATTAACATTGTTAATAATGTGTCACGTGATACTCTCTTATTTTTTTTAAATTTTTGTCACGTCCCTAGTGTGACACGTGGTTATGTTAGTGCATGTAGCAAGGTACTGCCATATGTCAGTGTCACTATCAAGTGTCATTTTTTTTATTTCAATTTAGTCCCTACATATGTCAATTTGTTTCAATTTAGTTTCCATATATGTATATTTGTTTCCATTTATGTGGAGATCACACCAAATTTGTGATAAAAAATATTGCACATGTACCAAAAAGTTTACTAATTTAAGAACGGCTTAATTTTTGACCAGACACAAACTAAATCGAACCGACTAGAATCAAACTGACCTTACTTGAATTGGACGGAACCGAATCGAATCAAACCGAACTGAACCGATTCGAAAGAGAAACATTTACAAATTTCATTAAGGGTTAATTTTTTACTTGACCTGAATTGAAAAGAACCGAACTAAATTGGACCAAAATGAACTGAATCGAATCGAAATAGACTAAACCAAACCGAACCAACCTGACCAACCTGAATCGCACCAGAACGGAACAAACCGAACTAGACCTGACCGAACCAAAACGAACCGACCTGAACCACACTAAAATGGACCAAACTGAACCGAATTAAATCTCACTGAACCGGACCGAGCCAAACCAAATCGAACTAGACTAAATCGAATCAGATTAGACCAAATTGAACCAAACTGAACCGGATCGGACCAGGCCAGACCGTCCTGAACCGTAGTGAACCACACTAGACTGGACTGAAACGAACGTAACCAAGTCGAATCGCACTGAACCACAACAGATCGTAGTTGACCGAACTGGATCAAACCTAACTGATCCGGAATGGAACGACTTGAGTCACGTCGGACCAAACCGAACCAAATCAAATCGCATTGAACCGCAACGAAATGTTATGGATCGAACCGAACCAAATTGAACCAAACTGGACCAAACCGGATTGGACCGAAATTGACGGAACTGAACCAGACCGAAATGGATTGAACCGAACCGAACCGAATTGAACCAAACAAAGCTGAATCAAATCAAACTTAACCAAACCGAGTCGTACCTAATCGAATCAAATCGAACCGAATTGATCTAATCTAAACCGAATTGAATCAAATCACATTGAACGACATCGAACCGGGTCAAACTAAACTAGACCAAATCGAATCGGACCGCACCGAACCTAACTAAACCAAATCGAACGAACTTAATTGTTCAATGAACAATCCAACTCATCACGGATCATTTCTCAAAAATCTAAAGTTATGTATTATCCGTAAAAATTAATAATCATATAGAATCTAACAAATAATATAATTTATTAATTAATGTTAATTTATAATAATAATAATAAAATAGCCGATGCGTCGAAATGAGTATGATGTGGAAGAGTATTTCAATTTAAAGGATGCAAAGGATTCAATGTGAGATTTCGAAAGTGCACAAAGGAAAAATCCAGCTCATTTACCCTACTTGGGATGACTCTTGGAATGCTCTTAAAGACAAGAATTGAGGAAAAATTTTCATGCATAACATGTCTCAAACACACACAGGTTTTCCCTACTAATGATAACAACAACGGCGGACCAATGAAGGGACAGGGGGAGCCGTGGCCCCCCTAACTTTTTTTTGAAATTTTTTATTTGTTATATGAAAATTGTTTTGTTTTTTATTTTTTAAATTTTTTTTAAAGAATTTGATTTTTTAGAATTTTTTAAATAATGAAAGTATATATTGGAAATTGATAAGAATTAAAATAGGTATTTTTTATTTATTTTATAAAATATAAAATTTAATGCTAATAAATAATAAAGTATAAAATTAAATTTAATAAAAAATAAACAAATTTATTAAGATATTTTTTATTTTCTCTCTCACTGTTTTTTAAATTTCTCACATATTGTACTCATTTTAGACTTTTACTTGTTTTGTTTTCTTTTGTTTATGAAGAAAAAAAGAAAGTTGAACACAAATTCATTATTTTGTGCTCTCATTTTTGTGTGCTTCTCCTATTATTGAAGAAAAAAGTAATTCTTTTTTTCTCAATTGATAGTGAAATATTAGTTTAATAATTAATATAATTTTTTATCTCACGAGCATTTGGTATATTCATTTTTATAAATATAGAAGAAAAAACAATGCACAAAGTGTTTTTTAATAATTGGTTTTTAATTGTAACTTGATTACCGTATATTTTTCTTTTATTAATTACGTATCACAATTTTTTCTAGATTATGATAAATTATCTTTTAGTATTTTTTGAAAACATAAGTATATTGAAGAAATAAAAGAATAAATTAATTATTTAAAAGTGATAAAATGGAAGCTACCGTGAGGAAGAAAATAGAAAAAATCAATCTTTGACAAAAATAGGAAGTCAATTACATCTACTTGATTGATTTTTTAATCTGTCTCGTCTTATTTTAACTCTTCTTGTTTCTACAACTATATCAGAAAGATAATTTTCTACAATGAAAATTATCAAAATAAGATTGCAAAATAAAATGGAAGATGATTTTTTTTGCTGACGATATGATTATTTACATTAAAAACAAAATATAAAGTAAAAATTTTAGTATTGATTCAATTATTATTCAGTTCAATAATCTTACGAATCCATAATTAAATATATAAATTCAATTATCATTTTATCTATGTCATTTACACCAAAGTTATCAACCTTCTTTATTTCGGTGCAAGTGATCACAAAATGGGTATGTACAAGGAGGATGAATCAGACAAAAATCAAAACTCCTTTATTACAATGTAAATATTCAAACTAATAATGTTGCTTTGCAAACTCTTCCTTCTCAATACGATATAACATTCCAACTCTTGTCAAACCGACCATGTCTACCACAGGGATTTGAGGCTAATGACTACGATCATTTTAATATGTTCCAACCTCGTTTTTTAAAGGTTTAATTAATCCTATAGTACCTAGTTTGGAGCTAGTGTGTCAAATAGGTATCCGATTTTAAAAAAGTGTCAATTGCATCATAACTTTTGAAAATTGCTTCAATTAGGTCCCTTTCAGACAGAGTTGACTAACGCCGTTAGTCAACGTGCCACATGTCAATCTGTGGTTTTTTTGATTTTAAAAAAAAAAAAATTTAAATTTAATTTTTTTTTAATTTTTTAAAAATAAAAAATGAAAATGCCACGTGTCAAGTCTCTGTGTGTGACACGTGGCATTGTCAGTGCCACGTGACATTGTAATGCCACGTGTCAGTGTCACTATCACAGATGTCATTGTGATGATTTCGATTTAGTCCCCATATATGTCTTTTTGTTTCAATTTAGTACTTAAGTATGTGTATATGATTCAATGTTGTACCAATTTTTTTTTAATAATTAAAATATTTTTGTAATCCATTTTTTATATGATTAAAATTAATTAAGTATAAATATATTTACAAAATTAAGTATTAATATTTATAATGTTTCTCTCAATTTCAGACCAAATTTATTATTTGTATAAATGTTATACTAATATTTTTTATTAAAAACGACTTTTTAACATATTACTTTATTAATTACTTTTTTTATTAAGTACTCATGTTTTGTTAATTTTTTTTTTCAAAATAGAACAATATTGTCTCTTACTAATTTTAAATCAAGATTTTTATTGGTATGAATGTTATACTAATTTTTTATTTATTAAAAGTGACTTAATAAAATGACTTTTACCACTAAATTTTAATATAAATATCAAATACTTAATTTTTGTAAAACTTTTATACTTAATTACTTTTAATTTTATAAAAAAATATTTTATTATTAAAAATTATTAGGTCAAAATTGAATCAAATACATAAGTAGGTACTAACTTGAAACGAAAAAACATAAATGAGGACTAAATGAAAATCAACACAATGACATCTGACACGTGGCATTACAATGCCACGTGGCACTGACAATGCCACGTGTCACACACAGGACCTGACACGTGGCATTTTTATTTTTTATTTTTAAAAAAATTAAAAATTAAAAAAAAATAATTTTCTTTAAAAAAAAAACAAAAAAAAAACCACAAATTGACACATGGCACGTTGACTAACTGCGTTAGTCAACTTTGTCTAAAAGGGACCTAATTGAAGCAATTTTCAAAAGTTGGGATGCAATTGACACTTTTTTAAAACCCAGTACCTATTTGACAAACTAGCCCCAAACTGGTTATTATACGATTAATTAAACCTTTTTTAAACTATGCTCACAGAAGAAAATATATCGGGGTGTTTTGAGTGATACGTACCTCATTATTATTTACATATTACGTAATCAAATTATATTAATGAGTTAAATTTTAATCTTTATATTAATTTTAATTTTGTATATTTTTTAAATAAAATATAAATATAGTGTGAAATTGTCTTTTAGGATATGTGTTTTTTTTCTTATTATTTTTATACTTCCATTATGCAATGCATTTAATATATTTTTGTTCTTTTCTTACTTGTTTATTTAAGTTTTTATATTATGAATTTTGTGTGTTAATGAGGGTATAAAGGTTAATTTTATTTCACGTTTTATAAAAAGAAATACAATATTATTAATGATAAACTAAGAAATACCTAAAGAGAAAATAAAAGTGATATGCTTATAAGATATATGATTTAATGAGAAAAAAAATAAAAGAAAAAACAAATATGTGATAAATGTACATAAAATCAATGCACGTTATTGTTCATAACAAAAATTGTTTATTCACTGATGGTGAGTCCAAATGGATTCTTTTTTTTTTAAATTTAAACATGAGTTGTTGTACCAAGTCAGTTGGTCCAGTTGATTTTCAAAGTGTGTTATCATTTACTAAAATTAAAATTAATTTTATTTATTATTTTGTTAAAATTATAGCTGTTTTAAGTTGGGTAATAAATGTGAAAAATTCTAAGGTTAAGTTTCAAGTATGATTAGATTAAAATATACAATAAAAGATTTACATAAAAATTAAATCCTCTTTTTCATTGATACAGGAGTGCAGTTTAACCGTATTGATTAACGATTTATCTATCTGTAAACATGATTAAATAATTATTTTATTTAGTTTATGCTTTCAATAGCAAAAGGTACAAACTCATAACAGGCCCAACAGGTACATAAAAAGAAATAGGCCGAAGTGGTCTGAAGCACAAGGCTTTGCTATGCCAATACTCAGACTGTTTCTTTCTGTATCTCCTTTTTTTACTTTTTTCATCTCATCCCCGTGAAATTTATAAATCCCAAATTATACTTTATTAAAATTATAATAAAAACTTAAAATTTACTGGTGTAAACACTGGCGCTATCGCGCATGTGTCTACGTATTTTTTAAATATGCGTGATATTATATTAGTAGATGATGATATTGTAATGTTATTAAATTAATATATAAAATAAAATTATATTTATTATAAGTAAAGTGAAATATATCATAAAAGATGAGAGAATAACGGTTGATAAATAAGGAAAAAAGAAGAAGAAGCAGAGATAGACCGTTTTATAAAAAAATTTCTAAAATAACGGTCAATTTTTAAAAATTTAATAAATAATTATATTTTAAAGGGTAAAATTGAAATTTTAAAATGTAACAAAAAAAAGAATTTTTTTATATATTGTTATAGATTTTTCATCTTTTTTCAATTTATTTTTATCATATAATAAAAAGAATTTTTTTTCATATTCAAAATATACATTTTCAAATGCAATTAAAAAATATTTCTAAATTAAATATTAATAAACATATTTTAGTATCCAAAAATATTTCTTGAAATGTTCGATCTAAAATATATTAAAATAATAAATTTCAAAATATATATTTTAAAAAATATTATAACATTTATAACAAAGCACATTTTAAGATGCATTTTATTAATACATACTAGATGAATTTGGAATCATTTTCTATTCTTCAATCCTGAACGCCGCATCCTAGAAGTCACTAAAAGTTTGGATTTGGGTTTACAAACAAGATGAAAACTGTGTTTATTTTAAATTATGAATTTGAAGAAGAGTGAACAAATATATTTGAGAATATAAAGAGAAGATCGTAGTGTTGTTTATTTTGAAAAAGAAAAAGAAAAGAATTTACAAGTAAAGTTTTTGATTAAATTGTATGATTACAATTTTATTTATATAATTAAAATTAATATAAAATAAAATATAGTTATTAATATTATGATTATGATTGTTTTATTATTATTATTATAATAATAATGAGATGTTTGAATAGAGTCACCAACTTGTTGCGTGAAGCCTCAATTCTCTTACATCCGGATGGTAAGAATCAACTAGCTTTCTTCTGTTATTTATATGTTTGTCGATTATCAATAGAAAAGGTGTGTCTCTGTTGGAAGAAAGGGACCACTGTTAGAAAATGTACAGGGTATGAATGAAAGGGTATAATTGTAAATTCATTAAGTTTATGGGGGGTGCAAAAATAAAAAGAGAGGAGCAAGAAGAAACAAACCAATGCTCAACAAATGGGCTGAAAAATATACAATTAAGAGGAGTTGAGTCATTTATGTGTTTACTTCCATTTATTTAGTGTAGGAAGGGATGAGTGAGTGAGTAATTTGTGTTCATTTCTAGTGAGTTGAAGAGACAAGCAAAAATGGATTTGCATTATTATGGTAGGGTTGGGTTATCCTCTCCCTGAGTGTGAAGACAAGTATTTTCGTGTCTTTTACTATACTACATTTCCTTCTTTTTAAAATTAGGAGGAGTTTAATCTTTTATTTGTTTACTTCCATTTATTTACTATAGAAAGGGACGAATGAGAAATAAACAAAAATGAATTTGTATGATGATTGTGTTGGGTTATTTTTCCGAGATGAGAAGATTTAAGGATACACATGTATTTTTTATTGTACTTCCATCTCAAATGTTATTATTATGTCCACTTCCATCATATCCAATTTTATTTTTAAGTTAATTTCATCGAACAATAATTCTCATTTAACAGTTATAATAATTAATAATAACAATAATAGTAATCAAATGTAAAACTTTTCAAATAATATTAATAAAAAATAATACAATGTATTTTTTATTAATAATAATAATAGTTACACCAATTAATTTTTTATTTAAGAACTAATCATCAACATCTTTTCCTAACTTAATTTTAACTCATTAAATCTTTATTTTATATTATTTTTAACCATAAATAAAAATGTGTAATCTTTCTTTTTTATTAATTATTATATCCATAAAAAAATTTCACAAATTTTATCTTTAAATATTTTCACTTTTATCTTCAAAATTTTTAAAACAAATACCATAAACTTGACCTCTAAATCTCTCCCGATGTATCCATTCACTCCCCTCGAATCCATAATTAAAATAAAACAAAACAAATATGTTAGCAATGCAAACGGATTTGCATTAATTGTGAAGCAACAAGTATGAACAACATAGGTAAGCATCTCATGTCACGCAACGCATATTCTCACATGATTCTTTTGCTACATATGTTAACAGAGGAGAAACGTACACGATTTCTTAGCAAATGATCCTATAAGAAGAAAATATTTTTGAAGTATACACATGCATTACTTAATACCCAAAAGAAAGACAACTACCATGTGCGAATTTCCTTTCTCCATTTCACTTCGTAACCCTATTTGCTTATTTGAGTAGGCCAAGTAAAAGTCATTCTTGAATTTTATCTATAATAAGAATTTAAAAGTAATAAAATAAGTTTTTCCATTTATGTTGTAGTCAATAATTTACTCTTAATAATTTTAATAATTTTCTTTCATTTATCAAAAAACATTGTTTATGTGTTAATTTATAAGCTCAAAAATATAACTTAGCATAATGATATAACATTGGAGTTCAATTTTTGCCTTCGTCACACATGAGACATAGGATAATATAAAAAGAGGGGAGTTGAGTGCAGTTACAGTGAAACAATAGGCGATCCGTAACTTACGTTGTCGTTGAACGGAGCACGTTCCCTCACTCTTCTCCGAATTTTTTTCTCTCTTTTTCTTTCTCACATATAACATAACTACTTCCTCCAAATTCTTTTCTTCTTCAATTCAAGTCACACCCTCTTTCAGGTAATTCATATTCTTTGCCCACTCTTTCAATTCTTCTTCTTCGTTCCCTCTTTTACCTTTGAATCTTTTCCAATACCATGCGACGACCTTTCGGAAAATGTTTATCTTTTTTGAAATTGCTTAGAAAATGTTGTTCTTTAATTGAAACAGGTGCCATTTTGTACCTTCTTATTCGTGCCGCTTGCAGTCTGTTGTTGTTTGAGATTATGAGCCACAGAAAATGTTTTTTTGTCTGATTGCATGAGATATTGTTGTATTTGGTTAGAAAAAGAATGTATGGTTTTATCTGTAAGTTGAAGGTTGTGCGGGGCTGGTTGATGCAATTAATGTATCCATCATGATTTATGACTCGTAAACCCTTGTTAAATTGATTGGTGTCTGTTCGAATAATACATGTTTAATTGATATAATGTAAGCTTCTCGTTCATTATTTTCGCTTGAGGGTTAAACATTGTTGCAGCCATTTCAATAGCCATTCAAATTTATTTCGCAAAAATAAAATGCATTATTACCTCACCACAGTTCGCTTGTGTTTACAAACAAGTGTGCCTATCGTTTTGTGAAATGACACCGGAGAACTTTCCTTTTTAAGACAGAGTTTTAATCCTTCTCGCTCAATGAGTTGAAGTGATGATAATGATAATCCTGTAGGCGTTTTCCCTATCAAATCACCTGAATTCATTTTTTAAGTTCATTTATTTTGTTCTTAAGCAGTGATATCTTGTATTTTTCAGAGGTATTTTGTTGCTGGTCCTGTGTGGAAAAAGCAATGCGCTAGTGTAATTATGCCATTTAGTATGTGGTGGTTGCTTTGCCAAGGTTTCTATGTAATTCTTTGTTCAAAAGGAACTGCGCTTTGGTATATAATTATACATGGGATAAATCCATAGGTTCAATCCCTGATCTTTTCTTTTTAATGATATCGTTCTTAATCCTTCAAAAATTTGCAAGAAGTAACTACCAACTATATATTTATGACACGCTGTTATGCTGGATTTAGCATTAGAAGATCAGACTTATATGATAATGTATGCCTCTAGAGTTTTATTTAGCTTGTGTTTTACATTTGATGTGTTTTTTCTTCTTTCAGGTTGTAGCTTCTGACTCATTGAATGAAGAATTCTTGATCAAATAACTGCTTTAGTTGTCATAGTTGAATTCAAATGAAGACGGGCTCCATGATTTTTTCATTATTAAATCTACCTAGATGTAGAATACAAAGATTAGCTAATTACTGGGGAGAAACCTTCCACAGTTTCAGTACGACTAGTGGAAACAATTCTAGCATCAGGCCGGTTGGTTATAGAGTTCATGGTCTTCAGGGAGGACAGAGAAAGAAGTGGACAAGACCTATATCCACAAATTCAGAAGGCAAGGGGAGCACCAAATCAAAAAGTATCAAGCATGAAATTTTGAGTGAAACCATTGTAGCAGGTGCTACAGTAGATGTAAATAAAACACAGCTAGATCAGTTCCAGGAAATTCAGTACCGTGACATACAACAAGAGATTGCCGAGAATAAAGACTTGTCTAGTTTAGTTACTGTTATTGTTTTTGATATCGAAACCACAGGGCTTAGCCGAGAGAATGGAAGGATTATTGAAATTGCACTTCGAGATCTTCAGGGTGGTGAGAACAGCACTTTTCAGACTCTTGTCAACCCTCAATGCAAAGTTCCTAATTCACATATTCATGGCATTACTACCGAGATGGTCAACAAACCTGATGTTCCAAGGTAATCTAAACCTCTAGTTGTCTTTTATATCTTGGGTCAGTAGATCAAACCTGCGTTTACTAAATGAAGTATAAGTATTTCATCGTGTCTTTCCAACACAGCCACATATTATGTGTTAAATTTTATTTGATTGAACAATCAGCAATGGTGAAAAATTTTAAAATTAGCAGAGGGAAAGTCTCAACACCTCAAATTAATTAGTCTACACCCAAAGGATGAAACAATCCATCAAGCGAATAACACCCCACCCCCTAAAGGAACTTGTAAATTTAGACAAAAATGTTGGGAACCTACTACTGAAGGCCCAAGAAACTGGACCACAGTTCCATATGGAAAGTAATAATGAAGGGAGGGAAACTAGTTCAAAGAGATGGAGGGGAGGTTTTATGTATGTAGAGACAGGAGAATAAGGGGTCATGTGTATATATAATTGTTAGTTTTGGCCTTTTGGTAGCCAAGGGGATTTTCCGTCTCTGGAGCTTTAGTTTTGCTCTTCTTGTTTCTTCCTAGTTACTTTCATGACTTTATATTTTAGTTATAAGTTCCCATCTCAAATCGAGAGATACACTTTTTGTTGCTTTGACCCCCTAGTCTTTTTTACGGCCATAGCATGAAGCCATGAACATCTTTGACCAAGTTTAACTCTCTGTATTTTACTTGAGAAGTTAAAAACTAAGCTCTTCAATTTCATTTGTTATCATATATTCTGTCTTATTTCAGGCCTATGGCAGTTTTACATAACAGTAAATTGGATTCCTGTCTACTACTAAGTGTTAGAAAACAGTTCAAACTTGAGAAACTAAGGCTATAAACTGGAAAAGCAGCATATTAAATCATCTCATTTATCTTTATCATAAAGGCATTTGAAGTATGCTAGGGTGGTTATTGGATCATTATGCATTTTTTAAGCCTTCCCTCCCAAGGTGTTCATCTTTCACTCTGACATAGATGTAGAATTGTCCTAAAGTTATTTATGGCCACTTAACAGTTCAATATATCGGGGGTTAGTGTCACTGTCAACTTTATATTTCTTTTTCCTTGTTGATAAAGCACATGACTGGGAAAGAATCTATGGTTTAAACTGACAAGACAACTACTGGAGTTGTTGAATAAGATCTTACTAACCATTTACTTCGTTGGAATCGGCTACCATCACTTGTTCTATATAACTTTTGGAAATTATCATGGAAAGTTCACATTTTTATGTTTGATTTTATAAGTTCATGCTACAAAAAACTTGAAGATCAGGAGGTAGAAATATGATTTTTAATTGTTGATGGATAAAAAATTTACGCCGTTAGTTAATTTTGTGAAGGCAATTATTGAGTATTTTTGCGCTCTTGCAATTTTTTTTGTAGGATGGAGGAACTCATTCCTATTTTGTTGCAATATGTTCGAAGTCGTGAGAAGCCTGGGGGATATGTGTTATTTGTTGCTCATAATGCTCGTATTTTTGATGTCCCTTTCATCATCAACGAATTCCGACGTTGTTCTCAGAACATTCCTGGTAATTGGTTGTTCTCAGACTCCGTGCCTTTAGGACGTGAACGAATGAAATGTGAAGGTCTCCTTCTCTTCTAGTTGTTTCTCTATACGTGCACACATGCTGTTTCTCTGTGAAAAGCTTAACCGTTTGATGTGTTAACAGGAACTGAACTTTCTTCATATAAGCTTTCTGCCCTTCGTGACTTCTACGGAATTAAAGGGGGTGGACCAGATCACAGGGCCATGGAAGATGTGAACACATTGTCCTTGATTCTTCCCAGGCTGACCCGTGATCTGAAATTAACCCTATCTTCTCTTGTCGCAAAATCATTCAAAGAATCAGATATTATCAACTCCAACTCCAAGAAGAAGAAAAATTCAGACTAGTTTTCTGCCTGCATTTTGCACTGATGTTGTGACAATAATTATTGTGACAAAAAAATGGACTCTAGATTTGTACTAAAAGGTAAAAGGAAATTTGTAATTGTTGACTTGTTATTAATGGAATCTCACCAATTGGTACCAAGTTTTGAAGCTTTTACTTCACTGCAAGAATTATTGATTTGATTTTAGTAGAAAAGCAAGCCAGTAAAACAGGACAGTGCAGAGTGCATGTTTAGAACATTGAACAGGATTGTAGGAAGAAAAACTAGGTGAAGTCCTGATTATTTGATAAATATAAGAGGGAAAGCAGATAACATGAAGGAATAATATAAAGTAGGTTTAAATTCCAAAATATGGGGTAAGAATGTGATGATTTAAAATCAGTATCACTAGGAATATTTGGTAATTTAAAATTTAAAGAATTTACAAAATTATAATCTGTAAAATAAATGTAGTGTATGTATAAGGATTTCTCGTATTTAAAAAAAAAATACTCTGTAAATTTACTTTTTCTAAGGGTGAATTAAATTTTGTATATTATTTTTATTCAGTAAAATTATGTCAATTAAAATACATGTTTATATTATTATAAATTATTCAATATACAAATAATATTTGATAATAGGAAATTTTGTTGTTTGTATTGTATGTTATCAAATGTTAAATATAAAGTTAAAGAAACATAAAATATGCTACATGTTCAATAATTCATTATCTCCAACAAAGATAAATTAAATTTGTGAACAGAAATTTCAAAATAACTATCACACTTCAGAAAAAAGAAGAAAAAGAAAGATAACAAATAAATTATACAGTTTTTGGATTAACAAGCCTAAGTCAATACAAATTGTAATAACTAATTAAGGATACCATTTCTTCACACATCTAAAGTTATACTAGTTTTCCATGTGTTAATTCAATAGTTATGCGTTCCTGCTCTTTAGTTTGGATAATCAATTTAAAGTTATTGTATTCTTTAACAGTAATTTTAAATATGAAAATTACTGATTCAGTAAAAAATTATCATATTGATGTTCTTAACAAAATGTTGAACATGCTAATACAAGTTTTACCTTTGCTTTTTAAAAAAAAAAGAAAAAAAAACTAAGGTTCATAAATGTGAAAATAAAAGAAATCAATTAAAATATTAGTAAAAAAGTATAGAAGTAAACAAGAGAAGCATTTTAAGTAAAGAGTGACAAATGAATAAACACATTTAAATAGTCCCATTTAAAATGATAAAACTTATGTAAACACTCTTTACTAACTCATAACAAATGAATTGTAGTATTCCACAAGTTTATTAAGGAATTAACTAATAACATATCTAAAGGACAAATTACAAAAGAAAAATTAAAACAATTAAAATTTATATGACTTGAATAACGGATATTATTTGTTTTCATCTTAATTGAATACTTAGAATATTTAGATTTTTTCATTAAATACTAGAAGACCTTTTAGAAATAAAGAAATAAAAAATTTTGAAATTTCGTTGGGCTTGGCGACAAGGAAATGCAAGTACTGGGCCTAGGAAATATAGAACATAGAGTACTGGTTTGTTACAGAAAAAAATTAAAAGAAAAAACAAATAAAATCAAAATTAAAAGGAAAAATGCTTTCGTTGAGAGTCGAACTCAAGATCTCCCGCTTACTAAACGGGTGCTCTAACCAACTGAGCTACGAAAGCTTTTGAAAATGTTTTGATTTGTCTTATTTTGATTGTATTTATGAACAACATGCTATGTTTCAAGTATTTGAATCTCCTGATTTGTTTCTGTAACAACAAAAGCTGAAATCAATACAGAAAGAACATATGAACATATTTCTTTATGTTATAAATTATTTTAATATGAATATTAACGTATTTAATATAAAAATTTACCATGTCCCCTTACACAATTTTTAATTGAATCAAAATAAAAAAAAGGTTTAAACTGCTGGTAGAAAATTAAATATAATGAATCACTAATTAGCAGTTTAATAGTTAACAGTTACAATAAAATTAAATAAAGGACATATATAATAACATTTAAAATTTTGGATGTAATTAATAATTATGAGTGTAATTTTGTTTTCTAAAATGCAATATCTTATTTAAAGAAGCTACATTCAAGGTTTACATTAAAATACATATACTAGACTGGCGTGTTCATTAACCCAGATTATTTAGAGAAAATGACCAGTGTAAAAAGTTAAACTTCAAGCAAATAATTTGTACAAAATTATTCTTCCACATATTTTCATCCAAAAAATGAACTGTATATATGTATTATCCATAATTATTTTAACAGATATTTTTATTTAACAATTAAAATAACATAATGGCTTTTCAATTTTGTTTTTTCAACACACTAACAAGTTAGCAAAGACAACCATTGTTTCCTAATCATTTATATGCCATTTTTCATAAACTACATAGTATGTCAAATATATATATATATATATATATATATATATATATATATATATATATATATATACGTATTTTAAATGTTGATGGGAATTGTATTGGTAACCTCTTGAGACATTGTATACGTAAATGTATTAAGGGTTTTGCTTGATGTTTTGGAGCCTCTAATTTCATCACCCATGCAAAAACTTACAAGGTTTTCACATGGTTTTAAGATTTCTTCGGAAGTGGGAGCTCAATACATGCACTACTACATAGGTAAATACGCTCACTTATAAATAGAAAATTTTACATTATATTACATACATTAAACAACTCACAATTATACTCAACTCATCATTAAATTAAATTTGTTTTTTTTACACAGATTAAATTCTGTCCAAAAAAGGAGAGAAAGTGCAAATTAGTTACTTCCATAAATAGCATTTAGTTTCTTATTTTAGGAATTCATTTTATTGTTTGTCAAAGTCACAATCCATTAAAACGATATTCAATAATTATTCTATATTTATACTTTATATTTTATTTTTACAATTAATGTACATAATATCAGCTGTAATGGTAAATTATATTGTACCTCATTTGGATAATCAAAGATAAACAAATTGTAGCATTTTATGATCCAATAAATACAAACGAATAAGTGATGACATAGCGGGAAGCTCGGAACTAGTTTGGGGTTCGCTTTTCTACGTTAATATAGACACGAAACTAGAGGGAGAAAATGCAGAGAACCAAGAGAGAGCGAGAGAAAGGACTAGAAATCCCAAACCCATTTTCTTTCTCTTTGCTTTCTTCAATTCCTTCACATTCTCCGTCATTCTTTTGTTTCCTTTTGAAGCTTTTTCTCAGATTGACGGTGTTTATACATTCATTCGTTTTCTTTTCCTTTGAGAATTCAGCTAGACTTTTTTTTCACTCATAGCTAAGAATTTTGTATTATTCTCCTTAAGATTAAACTTTCTTTACGAGTTTTGGGTTAATATATAATAACATTTGAATCCAAGTCTGGCCCCACCATCGGCTTGGTGTTTTTTCTTATGAATTTCTTGAAGCCAGAAAATGGCAACTGAACCAGCTTTAACATTCTCTTTGGCTTCTGTGGTTCAAGAGGTTCTTCAACAGCATGCTAGTCGTTTGGACGCAAACTCGGCATCGAGAAAAACTGAAGAAACCTGTATATATAATCCTTTTCCTCCATTCTTTTCTTATAAATTCCAATTCTTTACTTTCACCATATTATTAAGCAAATCAATTCAATTTTGTTTTTTGGTGTGCATGGGACACTCACTCACTGCTAATATCATTTTTCTTGGCAAAAAAAGATACTGTTTTCGAGTTTCAGCCAATAAATGAAACTTGTTTTTGTTGAAAATTTTATTCTTTTGGCTTCAATAAAGGATCTTGATTGTTCTTACAATGATGGAAAGACATACTTGTAATTGCATGAAGTATAGAAAACCTAAGTGATCTTGAAGAAAGAGTAACATGGATCTTTAACACGGATATTCGCGTCTCGTGTTGTAGCCTTGAGAAGGTATGAAGCAGCTGGTTGGCTACGGAAAACAGTTGGAGTTGTTCGAGGGAAAGACTTGCCAGCTGAGCCTTCCGAAGGAGACTTCAGGATTGGATTGCGTAGTGGGATTATCCTATGTAGTGTTCTTAACAAAATTCAACCTGGAACAGTGAAGGTACCGCATCATGTTAATATATATGTTTGATGTTTCACTTTGTATGCACCCTGTTTTAACGTTTTCTGGACATTTGGACCATGTTGTTAGGTACTTGAAAAACCTAGCGATTCTGTTATTGTTCCTGATGGAGGAACATCTACATACCAGTACCAAGAAAATATAAAGAATTTTCTTGTGGCTATGGAGGACATGGGGCTTCCTACCTTCGGAGTTTCTGATTTGGAACAGGTAGTCTGAAAACTTTATATTCAGTACGTTGATGATTCACTAGATTAAAATCATTGTCGATGTCGTTGATACTGTTATATGTTGCACAATGTAATTTTTATTTTTCTTTAACAATTTTTTGGTTTTTTCTTTCTTGTTGTACACACAGGGAGGAAACTCTGAGAGGGTAGTGAATTGCGTTCTAGAGCTAAAGTCTTATGCCGAACGAAAAGTTGGAGGAGGAAGTGGTTCTGGGAAATATAGTGGGGTTGCGAATGCAAAGCCACCTATGTCTGGGAAACCAATTACGAGGAAAAACTCAGAACCATTCATGAAGTGTATGATTACTGTGCCATCAGGGGATAGAGATGGTGGTTATATGAGTGATCCCGGGCAAGATCGAAGCGAAAGGGTTAGGAAGCTTTATTGTTTATAATATTTTACTGTTTTGTTTAGACGATGAAGATCATCTATCAAAGCTTTTTGAATTGGTATCTGCAGGCTTCTTTTTCCTTAAATTCAATGGTGCGTCAATATTTGTCCGACAAAAATCCAGAAGAAATTCTCTCTGTAAGATTCCTTAATAGATATATGATCGTCAAGCTCTGTTATACATTAGATTCAGAAGATTTTTTTTTTTTGAAAAACAGTGCAAAGCATAATAATATATGTAGCAAAGAACATTTAAAAGATACTTAAACGTATATAGCATAAACCAGTTCTGTTCAATGAATTTATCCTGGATTTTTCTTTTTCTTTGGTGCTATATATGATATGACATGTTTTTGCTATTACAGGCAGTGGAATCCTTGCTTAGCAAAGTCATGGAGGAATGTGAACATCACATGCAAATCCGATGTAAAATGGTTTGTGTCTCTCTCGTCTACCAATGTTCAATTTCATACCCCATGGCAAAATAAAGTCATACTTGTTAACTCATGGCAGTATAAAACAACTGGGGAAGATAAAGCACCCTCTGAAACTGTATGTTCAATTTTAGAAGCTGCTTCTATTAATGAAATGGTAAAATTCAGATTCATAAATGCTTCGTCTTACAAGTGTGCAAATAAAAACGATTAGATTGATCATTATCACGGTCTCAACTGCTCTACTTTTTTTGTTTGATAATTATTATTAAGGTGAAAGAAACGGAAGATGAACCCGCTGTAGAAGAAGAGCATGATGATCTACAAGATAAAAATGATGTAAAAGATGAACAAGATGTACGAGATGAACAGAATGTAAAAGTTGAGCGTGACATTCAAGATGAACACAAGGAACAAAATAAACGAGAGGAAATTTATGAAAAGATGTGCAATGAACACGAAAAAAGAGAACATGAAAAATCAATCCACAAAATTTCGATTTCGAAGCAGCAAAATATAGTTGCGCGACAAAATAGAAGCATCCAGGTAATTTTCAGTATACACCAGAATATGATGTTGACTTTTGTGAAGGGACTAACGAGGTAAAATAACTAATTCAATGCAAACTTTCTCTAGGAATTGAAAAACATTGTCCATCAAACAAAACTAGGAATGCAATTGATGCAAAGTGAACACCAGAAGGAGATCATTAATCTAAGTAAGTTTTAATGACAAAATAAACCCGTCTAAGTCAATATTTAACGAAAACATATGATTTATCTAATTTACTTGTTAACCTTAATAGGCAAGCACCTATACAGCCTAACCTGTGCTGCTTCGGGATACCATAAAGTTCTTGAAGAAAACCGCAAGTTGTATAATGTTGTGCAAGACCTGAAAGGTGAATTGTAATGATGAAGACTTTATATCTATGATTTGTCTCCTTGATTGTTGATGTTGTAAATGAGAATGAAGGGTAAATAAAAATTTCATGTTGATAGGAAATATTAGGGTATACTGTAGAGTCCGACCATTCTTGGGTGGTCAACCAAGCCATTATAGCTCTGTCGGTAACGTGGAAGATGGAAGTATCTCAATCATAACACCTTCCAAATACGGTAAAGAGGGGAAGAAGACATTTAATTTCAATAGAGCATTTGGTCCTTCAGCAACCCAAGGTTCGTCATAATTTCTCCTTCTTGTTGCTACTCAAGGTTTTGATTTGACTCATTATATTTATCATCATTGTTGATATTTACGATTTGGTTACAGGAGAAGTTTTTGCCGACACACAACCTCTTATTCGTTCTGTTTTGGACGGTTATAATGTCTGCATATTTGCCTATGGCCAGACGGGATCAGGAAAAACATTCACTATGGTAATGGATTTAAAAAACCTTGTTTTCACCCTCTTATTCAGACAACTTTATTTGTTGATGTGACTATGCATTGATACAGTCTGGGCCAGATGAACTTAACGATGAGACCATAGGTGTCAACTATCGTGCACTAGGAGACCTTTTCTATCTCTCCGACCAAAGAAAAGATACAATTTCTTATGAAATCTCTGTTCAGATGCTTGAGATTTACAACGAGCAAGTTAGGGACCTACTTACGCCCGATGCCGCTAATAAAAGATATCCTTTCTTTCATAATATACAAACAGTTATATATATTTATCTTTACGCAATGTTGAATATTTGTTTCTCTTTTTGCTTAATGTAATTCTTGACACCTGCATACGTTAGACATCCGCAATAGTTCCCTTAATGGCATCAACGTTCCAGATGCTAACCTTGTTCGGGTTTCATGCACTTCTGATGTCATAAGTTTGATGAACTTGGGACATAAGAATCGTGCTGTTGGTTCTACTGCCATGAATGATCGTAGTAGTCGCTCTCACAGGTAATTAGAAGATTGTTATTGTAAGTTGTGGACTTTATTTCATCTATATCCTCTAACTACTTATGGTATATTATTGCAGTTGTCTTACAGTTCATGTTCAAGGAAAGAACTTGACATCAGGAGGCACAGTTCGTGGTTCCATGCATCTGGTTGATCTGGCAGGAAGTGAAAGGGCTGATAAAACTGAGGCTACAGGGGATAGACTCAAGGAGGCTCAACATATCAACAAGTCACTTTCTGCACTGGGAGATGTAATTTCTGCACTTGCTCAAAAGAGTCCACATGTTCCCTACAGGAACAGCAAACTTACTCAGCTACTTCAAGATTCTCTTGGTATGGTGTTTTCTATTCATTTCACTACATACGACATTTGTTTTTTCTCCTTTTGGCTATTAACGAAGTGTTTTATGGGTCCTAGGAGGGCAAGCAAAGACTCTCATGTTTGTTCATATAAGTCCGGAGGCTGAAGCTCTTGGAGAAACACTTAGCACACTCAAGTTCGCTGAACGAGTCTCCACTGTCGAACTCGGTGCAGCGAGAGTTAATAAAGACAGTTCAGATGTGAAAGAGCTTAAAGAACAGGTTCTTGCATTAACTATTTTATCACGATAACTTCAGATTGAGTGTTTGTTGTGTTTGAGTATTTATGTGCAATCATATTTGTCAGATTGCTAGTTTGAAGGCAGCCTTAGCGAGAAAGGAAGGAGAAGCAGAACAGTTTAATAATGGTGGCAATGAAACACCTAAGCATAAATCATATGCATCTTCTCCTCCTGTGACAAGGCCTTCGAGTGGTGGATCTCGTAAGCTATCAAAGGATGATTCTAGTAGCCTGGATGTAAGTAACATGTTACTTACCTTAATTCCTGCAATTCTGCAACCATGTGATCGGATCATATCTATTTGACACGAACATTATTTTTAATTTATGGAAAAATACTAATAACGTATCACTTGAAGATTGGTTAAGACCTGGTGATGTACCTTGTAGGATCAGAAACATGTTGCATCAACGTTGAAAAGTCAAAGCATAGATCTCCATGACATGGGTGCCAATTCACCTCAATGGCAACCTGTTACAAGTGAAAGAAAGGAGGAAGATAAAGAATCAATTTCTGGAGATTGGGGTGATAACAAGATTTCCATGAACAGAAACGACAGCATAACTAGTGATGATAGTGTTGTGGGAGCGTGGGAAGTAGAAAGCAAACAATCTTCTCCGAGGTTAAGTCCCACTTTTCTCTCAGAGCCTTCTAAAATATCCCTAGACAACTCCTCTCATAAAAAGGACAACCAAGACAATGAAGAATTACAGAGACCCAGTTTTGATATGACTACCACAGATGAATCAGATGAACACGAGATTGCTACTGTAACTAGTGATTCTTCTGAGTCAGACTTGCATTGGCCACCACAAATACCTAAACCAATCACCATTTCCAGTGGATTAGGCATTAAAGCGAAGAAAAAAACTAATCTCAGATCAATAAAGAACTCAGACAGCAGGTAATTTTTACCCTCATGGTTACACTTGCATATAAGTTTCTGAGAAGATATTAACTATAAGATTTGTTTAGGAGTATGATCCCATCATTCATTCCTGCGCCCGTGCCTGTGAATGTGCCTGTGCCTGTTCCCGTTTCATCAAGGAAACAACAACCCAGCCCAGTTACTCAAGGAAGAAAGCTCCCAGGATCTTCTGATGTAAGGAGAAGGTTTGGGAACAGTGCCAAGTGAGAATATGTTCTTCTAAGCCTTTTCTCATTCCTTTGATGACATTTTTATGAGCTTAATCATCATTAAAGATATACTTAACATTCATTTTCTTCTTCTTTAAATATTTATGGCATCAAAGTGATCTTCTAAAGATTTAAGATACATGAATTGGTTTACGTTATTGTCATCGACTCTGACAGAGAAATCATTTGAATGTTGCAACTCTTTAGCACTGGACCAAATTGATGTAGGTGTATGTATAGACAATTGAACTATTAGTTTAGTATTTTCTTTTTTCTTTTTTTATCTCCTTTTGTATCTGTAATTTTGTTCAGGAATTGAGCAGAAGACCTTCTTTCATTTTACATTCTGGTAAAAACATTAAACCAATTCTTTGAGTTCATGTATTTATTTAGTATTCAATGAACCGTTCTCTACAAGGTTAAATTATGTATCCTTGTATGGAAGTATATAAAACTAGACTTGTACAGTGGGACGCATAGGTAGGAATACTTTTATTTTTGTAATATTTTATAATTTTAATTTTCTATTTTTATTTTATTTGAATAACACTATTATTATCCGCAATTTCTTTAATACGTTTATTTTTTTACATCATTTTCTACCATTTCACATTTCAGATTATTACTTATTATATCATTTTAGCGTAGAAACGTTTTTTTTCTTAGGATTATAGTATATATTATTTTACTATTACCGTTTATTATTTTATTATTTATATATAATAAGTATATCAATATGTAAAAAAAAAGTGAAATTTACATTACAGATCAATTAGGCATATGGTAAAATACAAACTACACCAATTTTAATTATTCTATAAATTATTTAAAAAAAGGAGATTACTAAACCATGTGAATAAATTCATGTTATAACTGTGATAATAGGAACTTGGACAACTAAATAAGCATAGTTAGCAAGAAAAGGTTGCAATAACAAAAATAAAAAATTTTGAATCATATTTTAACTAATAATGTTTTAAAAAGTATAATATAATTTTGAAGATATCAGAATAACTAATTAAAAATTAACTAAATGTTTTTTGAAGATATTTTTAATTTAAAAGTGTGTAAAATTGTTATGAAAGGGAAGTTGTGTGTAAAATGTAAAGATGGAAAAAACAGGATTACCCCTGTTGGCTCGGTTAAGTGTTTTATGATTTAGAAGGAATATTAGGACAAAAAAGTCATTATGCGGATTCCTTCCTGTAACAAAAACAAAAAAGGACTACTTTGTGCGCGTTCTCTATCTACCAATCAAATCACAGTCACGGAGCAAAGCTCTCTTCTTCTCCGTCACTGCATCTGCCACACTCATTTTCTCCTCTCTAGGGTTTATCGGCATTTCATCTCAACCTCTCTTCTTCTCAAAATGCCGTCTCCACAGCTTCGGGAATCCAACCGCTAGTGCACCTGCTTTTGCCGATGTGCAATGTACTTCATTCTCGCTCCTCGATCTACTGCATTTTCATCTCTCACTTAATTTTCCTTGTCATTTCCACTTTTAGACTGTATTCATTCAATGCTTTATGTGAACCGTTTTTCACACTTTTCCTGTCCTGTTTTTTTCACCTAAATTGAGCTGAATGGTTAACAAATTTCAATAATTCCGTGTTTCTCTTTAAACTACGTTATCGGTAATCACGAATTAGGTGAGACATTGGCTCGCTATTAATTCTTCTGGTGGTGATTTCATCTGATTTTGATATTTTATCTGAGACACGTGATTTGTTTCACGGTAATGTGCCTTATTATGCCTCACAACTTCTGTTCTTCGAGATTTATTGCTTCACACGTTGATCTTATTTTGATAATAAATAAATCGCGTCGATTGATATATTACACGTAGATCTAGTAGATGACAGCTAGTGTTTTGAATTTTTATTGATTTTTCCTCGAATTCATTTGGACGGTTAGGAATATCTTATTTGCTGCCGTTCCAGAAATGTTGAATTCTGAACTGAGGTAAGATGAGTAGGACTGAATTATCGAGGACGAAGTCATCGCCGGTTCCATTGGGAACTCTGATTGGCCGTGAGATTCGAAATGGAAAAGTTGAAAAACCTTTCGTGAAGTATGGACAAGCTGGATTGGCCAAGAAAGGAGAAGATTACTTTCTGATCAAGACGGATTGCCTCAGGGTTCCGGGGGATGCATCAACGGCGTTTTCTGTCTTTGCGGTATTATTTTCTTTTCTTGGTTTTCGCCATATTTACTTAAGTTGATTGACATCATTTTAGACTTTGGGAAAATATTGAATATTTGGAAATGAGAAAAATGGCCTTAGTTAATGTCTTGATGTGATAAATTGTAATCAGTAATAGGATAAGAAGAAAAAAAAGAAGACAATTTTTTTTTCAAAAGTAAAAATGTCAACCTATGCGGATTAATTTTTGTGTAAATTTTATCATTTAACTTTTCTATAAACTGAAGTGCATAAACTGATTTTAACCTATGGAAGAAGTTTGGTTCATTTTTCTTTTCATGTTTTCTCTTATAAGTATTTATGAAGAGCTTTATCGAAATAAAGCCTAAGACTGAATTGGTAGTTGGTTCTGAATGGTGCTTTCTCTGGATTAGTAGGTCTCAAATGGGAATTGAAGAGGCATTATGTTTCTCTGTTTTACATGTCTCAGTGATAAAATGGACCGTTGATTTATTGCCACATTGTTACAATATTCATAAGAAATTCTTGATTGCAGATCTTTGATGGGCATAACGGGATATCTGCTGCTATTTTTGCAAAGGAAAACTTGCTAAATAATGTTTTGAGTGCAATACCCCAAGATATTAGCAGGGATGCCTGGCTTCAGGCCCTTCCGCGCGCCCTGGTTGTTGGCTTTGTGAAGACTGACATAGAGTTTCAGCAAAAGGGTACGTACGAAATATTCTTTGCTTGCTTCATAGATATTTTGTGCTTTCTTAAGCTGATGTTTTTTGTTTCATCTGCAGGGGAAACTTCCGGAACGACAGCTACATTTGTTTTAGTTGATGGATGGACTATAACTGTCGCATCTGTTGGGGATTCACGCTGCATATTAGATACTCAGGGAGGTGTTGTTTCTCTCTTGACAGTTGATCACAGATTGGAAGAGAATGCGGAGGAAAGGGAGCGTGTGACTGCCAGTGGTGGTGAAGTAGGAAGACTCAATGTATTTGGAGGCAACGAGGTATGATGCAAACCTTTGTGCTTTGTAATAAAGATTGCTTAAACTTAATAGTTTTGTCCTGCAAATATATTCATAGGTTGGGCCTCTTCGCTGTTGGCCTGGTGGATTGTGCCTATCTAGATCAATTGGTGACACAGACGTTGGGGAATTTATTGTGCCAATACCACATGTTAAGCAAGTGAAGGTGAGCTAGCTTCATTATTATGTTTTTTGTTTGCTGATCTATGTATGAGTTCATAAACATTTGTCTATTGATCTCTCAGCTTTCAAATGCTGGTGGAAGACTTATTATAGCCTCTGATGGTATTTGGGATGCTTTATCATCTGATATGGCTGCCCAGTCGTGTCGGGGTCTGCCTGCAGAGCTTGCTGCAAAACTAGTGGTTAAGGTGATGATTAGTTCAGGCATTCTTCCAATACTTCTCAGGAATGGATGTCCAATATTTAGTAAATTGTTTGTTGTGTTCCTTTTTCCCAGGAAGCTCTGAGGTCAAGAGGCCTGAAGGATGATACAACCTGCCTTGTTGTAGATATTATTCCTTCGGACCTTCCTGTATTACCACCAACTCCAAGAAAGAAACATAATATGCTAACTTCGCTTCTCTTTTTTGGGAAAAAGTCTGAGAACACAGTGAGCAAAGCTACCAATAAGCTTTCTGCAGTTGGTGTTGTGGAGGAGTTATTTGAAGAGGGTTCTGCAATGCTTACTGAAAGGTAAGTTCTTCCATTTTGGAGCCTTTACAATTACTGGCTTGCATGCTATGTCTTGAAGTGCAATCAACTTAACTGACAGTTGAATGAAATAATTCCCTTGAGATGTGGGCGTATATGCATGAGTAATTCTTAAATTCTATATTTTCTTAAAATGCAGGCTGGGTAAGGATTTTCCGCTTAATAAGAATTCTGGCATTTTCCGCTGTGCGGTTTGCCAAGTAGACCAACCCCCTGGTGATGGTTTGTCGGTGAATTCTGGACCTTTTTTCTCTCCTGCATCTAACCCATGGGAAGGCCCATTCCTCTGCACAAATTGTCGGAAGAAGAAAGATGCCATGGAAGGAAAAAGGCCCAGCAGAACCACCGTTATAGCATAGTAATTATCTAGTATTACAGTAACATAGTAAATATTAGTATAATTTTTCTCTGGCAGTGTGAGCATGGTTGATTTTATATTTGCGGTGATTGTCATAGATGTGTAAGAAATGGGTTGAGAATGTCTAGTAGGTGTTGTGGAGCTTGCTGTAAGTTTGATTCTGGCTTTTGCTCAGCTGTTGGACTGACTGACAGAACAAACAATGTCTCTGGTAGATAAAAAATTGTAGTGGAATGTGCTACTAACGGTTTGTATTTGTAAGTAACTGAAGCTTTTGTGGCTGCCTCTCTTTTGAGAGTACTTCAATGCTACAGCCCAAATGCATTTGTCTCTTCCAACCTGTGTTATACAAATACAATATATATCAATTGTTTGAATCCGGAGGCTGTGATTCTTGTGAACCCCCTACCCCCAAAATGCTTAATGAACTTTCGCACATAAATAGGTAAAACAGTGTCTGCTTTTGTTAGAAATAATAATACTTTCTTGGAAGTGTTGAGTTTGTTGGCTTAGAAGAACAAGTGGACAAAATTGCTATCGATGACAGTATTGTAATTTGATGCCACACATTGTTTTATGTAGGTGTTTTGAGAGCTGTTTTCTCAAGTTATTTTCTTTGGTGGTTAAGAAAAGGCAATAAAAATGATTTGACATCTTTGAGGAATAAATATTATAATTTTACTTAAACATTACTTTACCCTACGGATATCTTCGCTACAAAGTCTAAACTAACAGTTCTGTAGTAGTTTTTTGAAAATACAATCACAAAAAAGAATGGAGACAGCATTTTTATAATCTCGCAATACTGTGTCATATGTAGTGTTCAAACCGGCGGTTTGATCTAAGATGACTTCACGACTTAGCTAATAAAATTGTAGTGGTATAGCTTGATTTATATTTTAATTGACTTCTGATTTTAAGGTCTTATTTACTCTTATATCCGATTATTCAAACATTTTAACTAGTTTAAAAACATAATTCTTAATATTTTTATTATATATTTTGTATATTTTTAAATTCAAATTTATTTTATTATAATTTGTTATATATTTAATAAAAATAAAAAATAATTCAAAAAGCAAACTTTAAATTGAAAAAAATAATATATATATATATATATATATATATATATATATATATATATAAAAGTCAACTTCCGGTATAGTTTTTAACATCGGGAAGTAAATTTGGGGTGCGCGTATCTTTTCTCAAATGATTAGAGGATAGTTTTGGGTTTTAAAAAAAATTTGGAGATGTAAAAAAAATCTCGGAGGTGTAGAAAGAAATTTGAAAATAGTTCAGTGAAACACAAATCATAATAATTAAATTGAATTCATTTAAAGTTTGAATCTATTGTTTATAACTTTGTTGAAGTTGAGTTTGAATTAATTCTAAAACATTAAATATTATTTTTAGAATTTATTAAAATATGCTATTTATTTATTATTTATGCTCATTCCTTTCATAAATAATAAAATAAAATAAAAATAAGTTGAGCACTTTCCGCACATTCCAAAAATATTTGGTGATAGTTGAACTCGTGACATTGATAATCTCAGCAACTTAATAATACTAATACCATTATATTCAAGCTCCCATCACTAATTTAAAAATTAACTAAAACGCCAAAAATGTTTTAGATAGAAAATGAATCCAATACCTATTCCTCCAAAAGAAACACTCTAACCAACTAAAACACCATTCTAATCATAATTCCACCATTATATTTCCACATTAATGTCCTTTCTACAAATATTAAAATTATAACTAATAGGTGTATTAGGTAAAAGCTGAATTTAAGACCTCCTCTGCTACAAATTCTAGCTAATTAAACTACCACATCCTTTTATCATATTATCCACATAATGATTTAAATATAAACTTTATCCATTTAAGTTATTTAACCAATTTAAAATATTTGTTCCCACTCTTATTATACTTATTTAAGTTCACCTTGATCCATAAGAATAAAAATTTGGGTTCACTTATTGAAGCCCAATTTTCATTTATGCACCTAACCATTATTTTTGTGTATTTTTGTGGTTGGTCATATTGACTAAGGATTTGCCATCGATATATGACATGATAGTGGTGATGGTGGTGGCTCGATGGTGATGTGTTAGTGGCTCTATGGTGACTTTGTGACATTGATGGTCACCGTTGATGTGTAGGTGGACGATGCTGGTGAGGGTAGTTGCCAGAGTTAGAGAAGGAGGTGGAGGAGACAGACGGAGAAGAATGATAAAGACTAATAGAAGGAGGAGGAGGATGATCTGGAGGTGGGATGGTGGTGCGGCGACTTGACGACATTGATGAGGAGAGGAGAAAGAAGATGAAGAAATAAAAGAAAAGGAATATGAGGAGATAAAAGGAGACACAATTATGTATTTCATCGGCGGATGTTACTAATGATCAAAATCTGTTGATAATTACTGACAAATATTTACCTACAATTGTCCGCCAGTGTATGCTCCTATCTAATAGAGAATGCGCAATGTCCATCATCGTTGTCTTATTCCACATTTTTCCTTGATTTTTTTTTTGTGTGTGTACCTTTTGAGGATTCAAAATCGATAAGTAAGTAAAGATTTGTAGCAAATATATTAATCTTTGATAAAAATTAGAAATCTAATCCAATAATCAAGAGAAACATATTTCAAACAATGCAAATAAATGTAATATGACTTAAGCGTATCTACATCAATTTTTTGTACTTCTATATAAGAAAACTTGAAAATCCAAAAAGAAGTTCAAATTCAAAAACATAGACACATAAACTAATTTCTAAAAGAAAATCCAAAATTCCAAAACATAAAAATATAATTAATCTCTAAAAAAAATTTAAATGTCCAAAAACATAAAAACATAAATATAATTTACCGAAAAATTATGTCTGTCAAATAAATTAAAGCATGACAGATAAATAGATTACTGATTAAATTAGAAAAAAAAAGTGTTATTAGTATCAAATCAAAATGTATAGTTGAACCGAAAAAAATTGTGAATCAATAATATCTTGACCATAAAATTTATTTAAAAAATAATGAATAAGTTAAAAACGGTTCAAAGACTTTTAAAATATTATTTATATGTTTTTTGAAAAATAAATATTTGTTATTTTTAAAAATAAACTTATTATTGTTATTATTAGAAGTTATCATTATATAAACATCAAATAAAAATAAAAAATAAAAAATAAGATATTATTCATAGTGAATTAATATGTAAATTTTTCATGATGGATTGAAACAGTACTTCATTTGTTATCTGCAGATAGGAATTTATTCTTTATTCGCTTATCTGTTATCTGTGTATCTTTCTGAATTATAGAGGTGTGATACGAGGATCCACAGATTCATTCAAGTGCGCCGCTGCTTCTGTCGCATACCAAAACAGGTTTTGCATATTAAAGTGTTGAAAGTGTTTTAGTCAATCACATCAAATATTTTAGTGACTAATTATGATTAAGAGTAATCATAAAATGGCACACTAGACCCACTATGCTATGCAACTTGCCTCTTTAAGCTCCTCCCATTTTCACCACTGCTACCTAATAATAATACTAAACTACTAAAGGACAACCCACTTCACTTTCAACATCGATGTTAGGGTTTTATAAAATTTTAGGTCTTTTTTTTTTTTTTTTTTTTTTTTTTTTTTTCTCTTTTGGTTTACACGTACAATATGAGGTAATCCTGTATAATTAACACTAATTAAATATCAACCATACCCTTATATTCTTTAACAATAATTATCTTGGAACACCACCCGTCAAATCTGTAATCCACTACTGCCTCTACTCATCATATATATTATAACACAAATTTCAGAAAAATGAATCCCAAACTCCAATCAAATTCTCCAATTAAATGAATAATATTTCATCTCAAACCACAAGTTGACACCTAAGTCATACAAACCTTATTCATTAATACCATTATAATCTTAATCGGATCTTGTCTCCATTCATTATCAGGAGGACAGAAGAGTGAGATAAGGTCAACTTTAGCCTTTCTTTTTATTTGTTTTTATTTGTATAAATGGTTTTTTCTTTATCTGGATTGAAGTTTTGAAAAATTTATACATGTTTAGATTTATGAATAATGTATTTAGTTTATACAAAAAAAAAATGTCATCTTATGTCATTTTCTTTTGAAAAAATTTAATTATTTTTTTTATATATAGGACAATAATATTTTGATAATTTCTTTTATACAATTTAAGGTGATATCTTTTAAATAATTTTAAAATATAAAAAAATAAAAGGTCATCTAAAAAATGTTACTTTTAAGTTATAAAAAAGTTGTCAAAATTTAATTGTTAGAAAATTATGTTTTTTATGACGAATAAAATAAATAATGTATTTAATTTTAGAAAACTACTTGTATTTATTTAATTAAATATTGTAGGTTAAATTATTCTTTTGGTTCTTCTATTTGTCAATTCGTTGGCTCAATTTGATCTTCATTTTTTAAAAAATATTCAATTTGATCCTTGTCGTTAATTTTGACCAAACGATGTTAAAGTAACGCCACGTGTCAAAATATTAGTTCTTTTGAATTTTTTATTTTTTATTTTTTTAATTTTGTACACGTGTCACTTCACATTTGTGTCACGCGTCAAAATGACTTAATTTGGTCCCTATATTGGTTTTTAGTTTCAATTTAGTTCCATTTTTTGTAAAAATGAAGCAATATTAACTCTCCTTAAATTGATACTCATTTTTTTTTATATAAATCTTATGATGATATTTTTAATAAAATTGACATTTTTATTAAATATTTGTAGAAATATTTTTAATAAGTTATTTTTAGTTTTATTATTAAACAAAGTTAAACCCCATACTTAATTTAAAAAATTAACAATTTTGTCATCATATATATAAAGGCATCAAGTGTATCATATTATACAAACTTAGTGAAGATTAAAAATCAAATAACATGTCACTCATAAGTTTAGGAACTAAATTTCAAGTTCAAAACAAAACCAAAATATAATGTTTTTTATAAAATTTGAAGTTAATTTAAAATATTTATAAAAATATTTAATAAAAACGTTAATTTTAGTAAGAATACCATAAGATTTATAAAAAAGTAAATTGAGTGTCAATTTAAGGAGAGAAAATATTACTTCATTTTTACAAAAATTGGGACTAAATTGAAACTAAAAACAAATATAAGGACCAAATTGAGTCATTTTGAGAAGTGACACGTGTAAAAAATTTAAAAAATTTAAAAAAAAACATAAATTGACACGTGGCGTTGACTTTAACACCGTCTGATCAAACTAACAGTAAGGACTAAATTGAATCATTTTTAAGAAAATAAGGACCAAATTGAGACAACGAAAAATTTGAGGATCAAACTGATATTACTTAACATGACCAAAATTTAACCAATATTTTATATGTAAACTATATTTTAAAAAGCACAATTACTTGAAATGAAAAAAAAAAAGTAAATCAACAAACTATTATGACAGTGCTGGTACTAATTGTGGTGAACATATATTAGTGGCAAAGGGATGATGACAAAAACAGTAATAAATACAATTGTGGAAACAACCATGATAGCATAACTATTTAAAGATCCCAGAATCTTTATTCTTTTTGTTTTTTATTCATAAACTAATTAAAGATCCTAGAATCTTTATTCTTTTGTTTTTTATTCATAAACTAATTAAAGATCCTCGAATCTTTATTCTTTGGAAAATACTTTTATTCTTTTCTCTTGAATATGATAACATTTTGCCCTAATTTATGTTTCCTAATATTTCTACACTAAAGGTATTTAAAAAGTTGTTTATTTTAAAAGCTTGAGTGGTAAAGTAGGTTAAATAAATATTGTGGTATTACAGATTCTTTGATAATAAAACTGTATACTAAATATAGAAAATAATAAATAAGATTCATAATAGGTGGACCTTTTTAAAATTGATAAATATTTATAAATAGAGAAAACCTTTTTTTTTCACGTGAAAAAAAAAACATTTCCATGACGATTTTATTAATATTAGCTCTCATTACTCATTTTATGTAACTATAAAACTGAAAAAAAAGGGAAAGTATTACTTTATATTTTTTTAATGTAACAAATGTATTTTCTCAATAGAGTTCCTTTTAGTTTTAATTTCATGAAATTAACTCTAAATAAAGTTATGGAAGCGTTAAGTTTTTTTCTCAATATAATGTCAGTAAAACTCTCTAATATTGAAAGTCATATAAAAGTTTGATGACAAGTTTTTACGTGCCAAAAGTAATATAAATTTTTATGTGAAATAGTCATATAATCATTTGTTTTATCAGCCAAATATATA
>Ga0214543_1001673_pt1 | contig 43232 bp, 28 predicted proteins | sample CNSS2metaG_FD_160094 | JGI IMG/M metagenome (GOLD analysis project Ga0214543, IMG submission 160094) | Root nodule microbial communities from cowpea collected in UCLA plant growth center, Los Angeles, California, USA - CNSS2 | ecosystem: Host-associated > Plants > Roots > Nodule | place: USA...
TATATATATATATATGAAATGCATGTAAGATTGTGTTAAGAAAAAACCGAAAATGTATCCCCACTTGAGAGACAGCTAGAACACGTATGCTTGATGCATATCTTATCTATCAATCAACTATAACTATTTCTTCATTTTCGAAACAATATATACATATATAAATGCTTATGTGTTGTAGCTCTGACACCATTCTCCTTGTTCGACACGTGTACTCTGAAATCCATGCATACTAGGCAGTCATGTCACTCCATTTATATATGAATCCTACGTGATAGGCCGAATCTACATTCCATTTGCTTGTGGCATTTCTTCAGGGGTTTTAAGTGTTCTATATATCCGCATTGAATTCGTTACACTTCCTAATCTGCTTTAGATCAAATCCTTTACCAAACATCTCTCAGACATATCCCCATCTACCTGCTTTCTTCATTCAACTAAATGCATGCCCAAAACAATAAGATAAGAGCCATATATCCTAGGAAAGGACATTGCCCATCAAGTTGGGGCTGCCTACCCTGCCCACTACTATACCACCCTCTGTTTGTGGGAATGAATGTTGATGGCAACTTCATCTTATTGATAACTGTTTTTGGATTTCATAACTCATTAACTTAACATCATGGGTAGAGGAAGAGACAGAAAATTGTGTTTCATTAATGTAAGACAGATTTGGAAAACCATAATCAGAGAAATGGGTGATATCGTGATCTGAACTTTGCATGCCCTTGCCACCCGTTTCGAAAAAACTAATCCAAACTGGCATCCACGTATTAGATATATAGACACCAAAATACCGGCATTGGATATAATTAACAAAAGGAAAAAGGTATAGGACAAAGCATCATTAAGATATAACTATTAATACGACATGATGTCGGTAATGGATGTAATATAATTTAATGGAGAGAGAAAAGAAAAGTTAGATTCAGATATAACGTAAAAAGAAATATTTTAAATGAAATTAGATTGAGGTTTCATCTAGATTATAATGAGTTTTAAAAGTGAATTAGAAACGATAATTTAGAACATTTAAAAGCATTTACGAACCCAACATTATTTCTTGATTCATTAGAAACACATGGAGTTAAATAATGAAAATAGTACATCTTATCGAGAACGTATATGACAATGAACAAAATAATCAATCTTTTACAATCTATGGTTAAAAAAAAATATATTACTCAAAATTTACAATTTTTATGTTGTATTTGATACGAGCTTCATTTTAAATAAGTTTTTCTAATTTAATACTTTCATATATGAGAAGGTTTCTTGTATTATGTTCCAAATAATTAATATCAAATTTCTCACCTCTAACTTTTTTAATTAGATTTTTAGTATCATGTTTTGGAAGATGTAAGAAAGTGGAATATTTCATCCTTATCTATAACTTCTTTTCTATTGCTTTTAAAAAAATTAATTTATTCTTTTATTCTCTCTGAATATACATTTTTTAAATAAATTAAAATTCAAAAATAATTTATCACAATCTAATAAAAATTTAGATAAATAATTACTAAAAGAAAACCCTATCATCAACCACAATAAAAAAATAGTTATGAAAAAATACATGAAATCTATATTCATAAAAATACAAAGACTCGTTAAATAAATAAAAAATAATATTAACTATTAAACTAATATTTTACTATCAAGTGAAGTAAAAAAATTATTTTCTTTTCAAAATAGAAGAAAACATATGAGTAATGAGAGTAAAAATTAACGAGTTTGTGTCTTATGGATTTTTTTTTCAAAAACAAACAAAAAGTTAAAGTGAAAAATGGGTACAATAGATGAAAACTCAAAAAAAAACAGAAAAAAGATATTAATAGATAATTTTTTATTATATTTGATTTTATGTTTTATTTATTAACATTAAATGTTATGCTTTATAAAATAAATAAAAATATATCTAATTTAAATTTCATCAATTCTTAACATATGTTGTATATAATTTAAAATTTTAAGAAAACTTTAAAACTTATTAATATATAAAATAAAATAAAAAAACGTTTGGGCGGGCCATGGGCCCCCTCTGTCATTGAGAAGGTTCGTCAATAACTAAAAGAGATCGTTTGAGTAATGTTTTAGTCATAAGGTATAGAGTCCGCCAAAGCATCATGTCAATCTATGCTACTAAGAGTCTCTTTTATTCTTTACTTTTAAGTCCCTCAAATTCCTACATTACAAGAAAAAATAGTTTTAACAGGGGTTTGGTTTTACATTATCCAGGGTTAACACCTACACTAAGTTATTTACTAGGGGTTTCGATTTTCCTCGCTAAACCATCCCTAAGGAATGTATTCGCCGAGATTTTTACAAACCCCTGAAAACACCAATCAATAGTTGGGATTTTTTATCCTTTTGTATTTAACAGAGATTTTTAAAACCACTGTTAAGTTCTATGGTTCTATGGGTTTAAACTGATCAACTATCGTGGGTTTTGAAACCTCCGTAAAATATCATGAGTTTCAGAACCTCAGTAAGATAATTACTTCTAAAACTTTCATAAAATACCATAGGTTTCAAAAACTCCATAAAGTACCATAGATTTTTAAATTTATTAATTTTTTTTACTCATTCATCATTTATGATTCATATATTTGTTTTCAACCACAATTATTTACATTTATTATATTTTTTTATCTATATTTGATGAAGTTATAGATAAATAGATATAACACTCATCAAGTTGACTAGTTATTTATAGATAACTAACTTTATATCAAAGTATAACAAGTATACACATTAAAATTCAAATTCAAGTACACTATTAGTTAGAAAAAAACTATCATGAAGTACTGCAATGGTTCTCAAAGAACAAAATGATTCAAATAACTTCCATATTATATTGTGTTCTTCAACTATCACATATGATTTTCTTCATGTCTAGAATTTCTTGTCTTAGTTGGCACACTTTCTTTATCAGAAACTAACAATATAAATATGAATCATAATTAGAAATATAAACTCCGAAAAATAAAAGAAGTTATGCAATCTTAAACATTACTAGTGCAAGATTGAACATAGTCAACTCAGGAGGCAATTGACCTTGATAATTTTAAAGAACTTCAAGATTGCATCAAGTCTTTTTTCACGTTCTTCATTTTGTTTATTTTGTTCATCCAATTGTGACTTTAATGCAGTGAACTATATTAGAACACAATCTATTATGAAAATCATAAAAAATACATAAACATTATAAAACACTCAATTTATGAACAAAGTTATACAACATTTCTTACTCCTACTTATAGAGTCAAAGAATAACTTCAAAACAATTATAAAAAAAAAATTAATAGTTTAATAATGTTCAACACAACAACATTTCCAATCTTGGCATGACAATTTAAAGCAAACAACATCATATTGCTACATATGAAATGGAATGTTGAATAACTTGATTTTTCAATTCTGAATAAGAAGGACAAGAGGAAGATGTCCCAAAATGAAAATTCCTAGTATATTCAAACACACGAGAAGGGCAAGGTCCCAGGGCACGACCACAATGTTCTTGACTTCCTAAAGCATGAGCTAGTGAATTTTCAATTGATATATCTTGTGAAAGGGAAGATGTATTTGTCTCACTAACATTAAATTTTTTCCTACAAATAATACAAAATATTATCAATGAAAGTAACATTCAATTTGATTATGTATTTTCCGATCTCTCTTGATCCATCATTCAAAAAATCTCCATTAACATATATAGCACATGAGCATCAGATTCCACTTGAAACTTAGCCTTAAAAGTTATTACACAACTAGTTTAACAACAATTGCAATATAACAGAAATCAAAACATATAAAAAAAATTCCATAAGTCAATTACTTGAATGGTTTTCTTAAGTATATCTTTTTTGTAATCTTTTTGGGAATTTTCCTCCAGCTTTGATAGCTAATTGGAAATGCATTAACATTTATTGTAACACAACCTAAAAACCTATTCAACAATGTTCCACTATCATTAATTGGTTGGTTGTCACTATTCCATTTCACAAGAATCCTTTCATTTGGAGATAAAAACCAAACATCATTCAATGTTAATTGTTTTCTAACTTGTATGCCTTCATTATCTGTCAAAATACATGTGAAATATTTTGTTAATTTAAGACAAACATACAACACAAATACTATATAGCTTGGATAATTACACATAAAAAATCCATAAGTTAATAATCTTACCAATGACCTAAAAAAGCCATGATCTTTTATGTGATACGTGCTTTGATTAATTACTTTACATCTCAATATCCACATTTTCTTCCCCTTCAGTATTAAAGTGTAACCTTGGTGTATATTCAGATGTAGCATCATGCACAAACTCATTTCTAGGTTGATTTTTAAATTCAAATTCAAATTCACACTATGATTACTTAAACATGAAAAGCAAAATGAAAGATGAGATTCATGGTTTGTTGAAGAGAATTGAAGCCATAAAGCAGCAATGGTCTAATTCATGTACTTTTTTCTTGTTCTTGTTCTTGTTTAGTGTTTGTTTCTATTTCTAAATAGTCACACTCATTATTTCTAAACAATTTTCCCTTCTTTGTGCCCATCTATCATAACTTTATCTTTCAATAAACAACTTTCCCAACCTATGAAAGAAACCTAACCCTATCTCCTCATTCCACCATATCAATTCCACTAGAAAAAACAAGAAGCCACACTTCAACATGAATGTTCAAGATGCAAATATAACATTGGAGTTGAATCAGCATAGTAGAAAAGGTTATTTATGGTTTGGACTTGGCAAATATGACTCACTCTTCTTTGAAAAAATCATTCACTCGTCTCTACCAACATCACTCACTCTTCTGTTATGTTTTACCACTATTACAACTATTTATAATACTAAAAAAAAATTAAATTCAAAGCAAAATTTGGATAAATAGAATCTGAATATCAACACAAGGTGAATGCACTACTCAAAGCAGAACAAGCACAATGTCTTGTCAATCAAGCATCTAACTAACTATTTCTAATATAAAACCTAAAGCAAAATAGAATCCATACAAAATGAAGAAGAAATATAACCTTTGAAGCAAAGAAAATTTTGCGCTCCAACAATAACTGGTGCAGAAGTACAATAGTGCGACGGTGTAACGCAGCGAAGGTTCGACAATGTAGTGGCACAACAAAACGGTGGCGTGGTGGTACAAAGGAACAAGGGTGCAACTAAGGCGCACCAGTAAACATCACTAAGAGTAAAGTGAACATCAACGGTGCACGGGTGAAACCTTAGGGTTAACAACATAAGGAGAGTCGAGATAAGAATAGAATGAGGGGGAAATAACTAAAAGAATAAAAGAGGAGAAAAATAAAATTTATTAAATTTTTTTGTTTACGGATGTATGAAACAAACATAAAGGATTTACCCAGGGTAGTGAAATAAACCTTTGGAATTTAACAAAAGTTACAAAAACCCTAGTTAGTTAAATCCATTATTAGATTATATTAACCCTTGATAAATAACCTCCACTAAAAATTTTGTTTGTTGTGACACTAGTCTTAGGATTCTAAAAATCCCTTATTAACTATTACACATTGCTTTAAATGCATTTTCTTTACTATCCCACTCTTCAATTTTTATCAATAGAAAACTTCTTATGCATAACAATCATTACAATTATTGACCAAATTGGTATTCAACCTAGCATACCAATCGACATTGGGCTTATTGACCCATGAGTCAACATTGTTTGCGAATATAATTCTTTGCATGTGCCTCATCACATAATATCCACACTTTGCGGATATACTTCACAATTATTGAGAATCTAATATTTTCCTAGATATTCTTTAGGAAGATGAATTTTTTCCTAGACTTTAGATATTGTCTTCTAAAGAGGCTTAATAATATATACAATTTCTCAACAAAGATAAATTGCAATTATTCAAGCAATAAAATATAATACAATCTTATTCAAGTAGGATTGAAATATATATATATATATATATATATATGTATATATATATATAAGACATCAATGAAATAAGTAACATGCATATTTCAAGTCATCCCTATATACTAAAGAATCTCATCTCATAAAGATCTAGAGTTATGAATATTTTCTAACTAAGACATTCTAATAGAAGGAAAACACGAGAGCATGGTCAAGAATGTTGCAACCCAAGCATACATTATGTTACACTTTTCTTTAGTTCCACAATGCAAAATTAAAAATTTGAATACAATGAATAAGAAGTAATGAACTTATGAATGAAAGTATTAGATTAGGGAAGGCTTTATGCAGAGCTTGGATGACAATTTGTTGCTATTGAATAGTGTCAAATTTGTGTTTATCCTTAATAGTTGTTTCAACCAAGCTGCAAATGATCAAAAGTTGTAGAAATTCTCTCCTTTAGAGAAACTACAACAAATTGGTGAAATGTAGATATTAGGGTTCAAATGCTAACCTTTTTAAATAGAGAAAAGGCAGATGAGGTAGACGACGACGACAAAGACGAGAAGACCACATAATGGCAACGACGACGAGAACAACAATGATAATGAGCAAATCGGGACGAGAGACACGCAAACAACCTCTTGAACTACACATAAGGGGTTGACTTAGGGCACGACAGCGACAACAACAACCCTAGGGAATGATGACGACAACAACAACACAACGAAAGACAGAGTTGGGGTGTGAAGGAAGTGAGAGGGAAATAAAAAAAACTTTGTTTTCGAAATGAGGAGAACTATGTTGGGGCACGAAGGAAGGTAGTGCAAACTTAAAAATACTATACTGGTTACAAGGTCTAACCGATATAATATCGTTTTTTAACATGAAAAAAATATTAAAAAAAAGAACTTTCTATACTGGTTACAACTAGAATATGTATAGAAAGTGTTCTATTTTATTACCATTTTGTCATTATCCTAACTTTCTATATTGGTTCAACCTCCAACCGTGGTATAAAAAGTCTTACAACATATGCAGCTATGCCACCGCACCACTTTTCATTACTGGGTGGATTATAACCGGTATAAAGAGTCACTATAAAAAGTATTTTTTTGCATTAGTGAGAATAACATATATAAGTTGTTTGAAGGAAGGTAGTGCAAACTATGTTGGGGCGCGAAGGAAGGTAGTGCAAACTCAAAAATACTATACTGGTTACAAGGTCTAACCGATATAATATCGTTTTTTAACATGAAAAAAATATTAAAAAAAACAACTTTCTATATTGGTTAGAGTTAGAACATGTATAGAAAATGTTCTATTTTGTTACCATTTTGTCATTATCCTAACTTTCTATACTGGTTCAACCTCCAACTACGGTTTAAAAAGTCTTACAACATATGCAGTTATGCCACCGCGCCACTTTTTATTACTAGGTGGATTACACCAGGTATAAAAAGTCACTATAAAAAGTATTTTTTGCATTAGTGAGAATAACATATGTAAGTTGTTTGGAGGACAAACTCATTTAATGGAGATAAAGAAATATGAGTATGTGATAATGTTGCTTTCTACCATTTATTGATGTTAAGTTTCGTGAATAAAATCAACTTCTACATCATAACTTTTATCTTGTTTAATCCTCTAGTTTATGTTGTTTTTGCATTGTTTCGTATTTTAGTTATTTTATACTTTTTTTTTACTTCTAATCTCTATTATGAGTGTGTGAAATAAAATAATAGGAAGCAATTCTGGTGGAGGAAAACAAGTTGAAACTCAAGGAAGCATGATTGAACATGAAAGATTGACTTTTACATAAATAATCATGTCGAGGGGCACCGAGATCAAGTCCAACACTGCAAACATGGAGAAAAGACTCACATATATGTATATACTGCCTTGGACCACCCTTGGAAGGCCAAAAAACGACCATTGGACGCCAGGGTTACTCCCTGGGCGAGCTGGTGGCTCGCTGGGCGAAAATGACAGACCAAAACTACAGTATTCGAGTCGCTAGGCAAAAATATGGCTCGCCCAGCGAGTTACATGTCTGAGAACGTCGATTTTAGGCCTCGCTGGGCGAGAATGAAGCCACTGGGCGAGAATATCGACCCCAACACGCAAATATGGTTATTTAATCATGTTTCTACGAGAGTATTGGGGGATTCCTCAGTTTTCACAAATATAAACATCTTGGGTGCTTGGGAAAAGCTCTTGGAGGCTATTAGGGGTGTTGGGAAACTTTCCCTTCTCCTTTTAGGTCTTCTTCTTCATCCATGGAGGTTTTACCCCTTTTGGGTCAGAGAGGATAATAGGTTACGAAATTGGAGGCGGAGATGCGAATGAGAGGCGCAATTGGAGCATAGAGCAGTATTCAAGAACCTTGGGAGATGGATTGTTTCTACTTTATGGTTCCAATTTCTTCCCTATTCTTCAATTTTGTAAAACCCTAGGTTCTCCACCATGGAGAGCAATTTCTATTTGTTGAGATTAGATGTAAAACATTGAATTCTTGTGTAAAATTATGTTGTTAATTTATATGCTTTTCCAATTCATGTTAGTATTTGATTTTCATGCTTAATGCTTGATGTGGATTGTTCCCATTGTTAGGAACAAGGCAATAAAGGAAAGAATAAAGGAGAGAAAAATAGACACAGAGAATTTAACGTGGTTCGGCGTACAATGTGTATGCCTACGTCAACGACTACACTAGGAAGTATTTGTATTTTTTGGTGTATCTTAAAGCTTTACATAGAGTCTCTTATATAGTAAAATAGAGAACCACATTTCACTATTCTAAGCGATGTGGGACTAAATCAAGCACCATAATACTAACACCCATGCTTGATTTGTGATTCTTGAGGTGTTGGGAAACATCTTTAGAATCTGGATTTGAAATTAAATACCTAATGGATGCTTGTATCTAGGAATAGAACTTGGTTCAATAGTAATCTTAGATTCTTGAAACTAATGCATGATTTCACTTGTTGAGGATTCAAGGAATTGAAACTTGATGAGTGATCATAGGCTCAAAGGCTCTAGGAATAGGATTTGAGTATTCTTGTGAATTGATTAACATGAATATGGAATTGGGATAATTTAGAATGCATGAGAATGAAATGGTTGAAGTCTAATCTTGACAAATTGTAAATACAATATGTTAATTTCTTGTTGTACACCAACTGTATCATAAAATACAAAGAGTTTCCATTGTGTTTGTGTGAACTTTGTGTCTAATTGAGTCGTGAATTGCGAGAGTTGTCATGTGTTGCACAAGTCCCTTGGGAGAGAACAATAAAATACTTATTACTTGCTATGTGCGATCGGTGCACTTACCGTGTTGGTTTTTCACTAACAGTATGTGACAATTGAAACTCTATGTTATGCAAAAGCTTCTAAGGAGTTTTATAGGACTCTTTTCGAATAGGTGAAACCCATACTATTCATATTTCAATTGTGGAAAACCGAACAAGTTACATGGCAAGACAAACTTATATTTGAAATGTAATTTATGTTCTCAAATTTGTTTAGTGTTTTTCCTCTTTAGTTCTCCTTTGACATTAACTCTCTTCCTTATGCTTTTTTAGTTGCATACACCCATTTTTGTTCTTTGTATCTTTTGTTCATTGCCTATAATTTTTTCTTGTTAAAAAGGTTGGACCCCTTTATTCTCCTTTTATTAATATATTTTTATTACTAATAAAAAAAATGAAGTTGCACTCGAAGTGTTTGTCCCAAAGTTTTATAATTATCACTTTTGGTAATTGTTTGTTTGTCTCTTCTTTAAACATGTTTAAAAAAAATTATATCTTCATTCATTAGTTTATTGAAAATTATTTTACGCATCACTTTATTTATTTATCGACTTAAATACAACTTTGGCCCCTACTTTCTTTTACTTTGTTTAATTTGGTCTTTTTTTCGAATGTTCAATAAAGTCCCGATTTTTGTTAATTTTATTTAATTTGATCCTTTTTGGTAACTGTGTTTAAATAGTTAATGAAAGGTGAATCGTGCGTATCACGTGTCAGTTCATAGTTTTTTTTATTCTTTTTTATTTTTTTAAACTATTTTAAATTTAAATAAAAGTTGTAAGTATGTCAAGTCAACATTATGCAATGTGGCAAAGTCAGTGCCACATGGTAGTGTTAGTGTCATGTGTGAATTCAATTTCAATGTCACGTATCAAGTCAGTATCAATATCATGTGTCAATCAAAATAATGTGTCTTATATCCAATTTAGTCTCAATTTTCGTTAATTTTGTTTAATTTAGTCTTAATTTTCATTAATTTTGTTTAATTCAGTCTCAAATTTTTCCCTCGCTAGATTGAGACCAAATTTATCTTTTAAATAAATGCAATACTGAAATTTTTATTAAAATTCACATTTTTTTAACATATTTCTTTAATTAACTTTAAACCAACTTTAACTCTATTTTTAGAATATAATTATTTGATTTATGTTTGATTTTTATTACATGTAAAATATAGGTTTAGAGTTAGTTTAGAAATAATGAAAATTTTCCCTTCTAATTTTAAAAATAAATTAAAATTTTCCTTCTAATTTTAAAAATAGTAAAGAATTTCCGTTCTAATTTTAAAAAATAATGAATAATTTTTCTTCTAATTTTAAAAATAATGGAGCATTTTGCTTATAATTTTAAAAATAATAAAGAACTTTCCTTCTAATTTTAAAAATAGTAAAGAATTTTCCTTCTCATTTTAAAAAACAATGAAGAATTTTCCTTCTAATTTTAACAATAATGAAGAATTTCCTTCTAACTTTAGAAATAATGAAGAATTTTCCTTTTATTTATAAAAATACTGAAGAATTTTCCTTTTTAAAAATAATGAAGAATTTCCTTCTAAAATTTAAAATAAACAAAAGTTAAGATTGAATTGAATAAAATTAATGAAAATTTGGACTAAATTAAATAAAATTAACGAATATTGAGACTGAATTGAATATAAGACATGTGACTTATACTGAGTGACATGTGTCACTAATACTGACTTGACACATAACACTGATATTAAATTGACACGTACCACTGACATTGTCACATCCCACGATGTTGACCTAACACGTGTAAAACTTTTTTTAAATTAAAAAATCATAAACTCGCACATTGCATGCACGATTCACACTTCATTAACTATTTAAACGTTATTATTAAAACAAAAAACAAATTGAAATAATTGACGAAAATTGGAACTTTATTGAACTTCCGAAGAAAACAAAAAAGGATAACCAATTAGAGAAAAATAGGGATTAAAGTTATATTTAAGTCTTATTTATTTATTTTTAACAAGGAAATAAATGTATTTTTTCAATTTAAGTTCTTAAAGATGGAGCATGTCATAAACTCCTTCATGTTTGTTGTCGGAAATTCTTCTTTTTGAAATTGAGATGCCTCAGGTTGACATTATATCTCAAGTTAAAGTCTTTGAAAATACTCATTACTTGTTAGAAAGAACTCACACACACTAAAAGAATATGCAACTTAACTCAGTGTGATGTTTTTCCTTGATGGAGAATAGGTTATTATATAGTCAATTACAAACAAAATATTGACAAACCAAACTAAATCTTAATCTAATATAATCTTATCTAATATGTCATATTATCAAACTAAATCTTAGATACTCGAAATAATAACAACTAACTTAAATTTAATTCAATGAAATATAAAATACCCTATCACTTTATTAAATAAAAACAATTTCATAATCTAAAACGTAATCTAAACATTATCTAACAAAATTGAAGATTATCGACATAAATCAAAATCATAGGAATGTGAGTATAAGGAAATCATGGTCTTTCCGTAAAACGGTTAGCAAGTATGAAAAAAGTGAAAGTTGCAATCTTTATAGGAAATGGTCAAGCCATGGCCTCAATCACCGTCATTTCTCCAAATGGAGTTTTCAATACCAGATTTTTAATCCACCAAAACCTTCTCTTGATCACTCACACCAATCTTTTCTTAGTGGTTGCACCCAACAGTACAACGACTAAAGCGAGGTTCCAAAACATGTCAAGGACCAAAACAGTAGAGTACCCGCATTCACCACCATTGTCAAATTGACGACATGCACAGCCATAGAAAGAGGGAGGCACACCGACACGGTGGTGCAACGGAACACGGGACTATTAATTGTGGTGGTGGCGTTGATATAACAACTTAGTCTTGTGAAATTCCATTTAGTTTCTTATTGAAGATAAATAAATAAATAGAGTGGTGTGTAAAATAATTTCAAATGAACCAATGAAGAAAATATTAAACCTTTGTTCTTCAACTTGTGTGGGATTAACTCCTTTAGTAAAACTCTATAACACATTAAATTTAAAATATGTTTCAACTGATGAAAATATAAAATAACCGTTGATCAACGGCCCTACATCAATTGATTCATGAAAACAGAATACATTGTCTTTCTCCGTGGAAAAAACCAATAATAAAAAAACAAGTGTGCGCTTTAGTAACAGTACTACGTAGGTTTAGGGTTCACGTTCTACTAAAAGTGAAATTTACGGCAAGGTTTTATAACGTTATCCCATGATTGGTCGTTTAGGATGATGAAAGGAGTGTGATGGAGGCATATTCGATGGGGAGGATGTGACCTTTTGGAGAAAGTTTGTATGGCCGCATATATTATTGTCCCCTCTGTGTTTCTCTTCATGTTACTTTTCACTTCCCTGTTTTTCTTTCATTGAATGCTTATTATATGTATATATAGAGGAACTGGTTAAGAAGACATTGTGAGTATGCTGTGCCAAAACCAGCAGGGTATATAGTAGACCCTCTCTTCTTGTCTTGACCAGTTTCATCATTTATGTATAAACGTAAATGAAATTCCTTCACAGACAGCATTGTATATGTCTCAAAACTAATCTTGGTACAGTATATAATTCATGTCTCATTTCATCCTTTGTCTAACCACTAATGCACAGGTTTGAAAACTTAAAGGACGATCGCATAATCACTCACTCTATAATCTTTCCTCAGTTGACCTCTACTATTGAAGCCATCTCATTTTTGTACTCAATTATTCGTAAATGCTTGTAGTAAATTGCTAAAATTTCCGAGTTCAGAGAGGTGAAATGGACATTTATACATGTATAGAGACACTATTGTCAGTATTATGTCTGCGTAAGAAATTAAACGAGAAGAAAAAAAAAAAGTTTACGTTAATGGTGAGAAGTTTTGTGGGTTGCAGAAGTTCACAAGTTCATGAGTTCAAACCCTTTTGTAACCTAATGAATCAATATTGCAATATCATGGAAGGATAATAGTACTAAGGGTTAAATGGGCATTATATGAAAAATCAGTTTTTTTTTTTTTATCTGCAAATGTTATATATGCAACTTGGTCCTTTTGTTTGTGAATTCGTGACTTCTAGAGTGCAAGTGGACAACTTATACTCCATCATACCTCGTACAGTGTGGATGCATTAACACACTGAATTTGTGACAAACTCTCTTTTAGCATTTGCTGATTCCATTTTTTTCACGTAGATTATAATGATGTTAGGGAAGTGTGGGTACAGTTAATTAGTGACCTTCAATGTTGCATGTCGCAAAAATTTGCCCTAGATTGCAATGGAAATGAAAATGGACCTTCAAAAGAGCTTCTTTGTGGTGCCCATCTTCTCGAATGTTCCAAGGCAAAAAAATACAGTCATGTGCCTTTTCCGTACAATTTTAGGTAATTGCTAAATCCAGCTTTGGCCAATGCAAAATCTAGAAACCAGAAAGGACAAAAATAAAATAAAATAAAATAAGTAGTGTAATAAAACGTCATTTCCTCTGGCCACAGCAATTCAATATAAACAAAATGCTGATGCCTTAGCACATTTATTAAGAAAACTAAAATAACAAAATTTATTAAATATTATTATTTTGAAATAGTAAAATTTTATTTCATAAATATATATACCTTTTTAGGTCATTTAGAAGTATTAATAAAATCATAATTAATGTTCTGTTTAACTACTAATTAATATTTATAAAACACTCATTGTCAATACCCTAATTAAAGAAGACATATGCCAATCAATACTTATTTTGGGTGAATTTATTTTATGCACTTTCAATACAAAATATTTAACATTATATCAACAAGTTTATCATATATGACAATGTGATTAGATGATAATTATAAAGTTATTTTGTTCTCTTTTTAGGAACCAACAACAGAGTATAAATTTAAAAAAACTGAATTTTTTATTTAAAAATATTAGTGTAAGTGAGTATAATTAAATTTTAACATCATAAAAAAGTATAATTTTTAAGAAATTTTCTTTTATTCTTTTCCATAGAACCTTTCAATATTTTAGAATTATTGTTCAATGGAAGAAATAAGAAGAAATATAAGAGGAGTCGGTATCTTCATGATTAAGGATAAAGTAAAGTTGGAGAGACCTCTCTTGGCTTAGAAGACATGAAAATGAATTGTATTCAAAGATTTTATCATCAATATTTTTTTATTACATGTCTAATAACACTCAATTTTAAAAATACAATTAACATTCTCCTCATAATCATATTCTAATTTATTATATAATAGACAGAAAGTAATTGAGGTGAGGCACTGTTTATCTAATCCCTTGGTTCCTTTGGTTTGGTCGGTTGACTTTAAAAACTACCATATAGTGTCTGAATTATATATTCAAGAAAAAGATGAATGGCAACTAAGTGGAGACAACCAAAACCAAAATTTTCAACAAAAACTGAGTGTTGGTTGTTATTTGAATCTCCAAAGGAAAGACATTAACACCAGATTTATTACTACTGCTATTAAGGCTGTCCACATGTTCATTATTCTCTTCCATTGTCTGACTCAGAATGTCAGTAATTGGTTTCTCTAATGGGGGATTGAATTGAGTAAATAAACAACCACTTTGCAACAAAAATGGAGTAGGGAGTGATCAAAATCAGACACACAAGCAGACATATTGTTGAATATCTTCAACTTTAACTTATGTTTTTCTTTTACCTTAATTTGAAAACATAAATTCTAGACCTCTATATGTGAGCTCATATAGGCTATGTTAAAAATGTACCTATCTTTATTAGCATAATCTTACACATGTCCTCGCTTGATTCGCTTCTCTCAACTACCCACTTCATCTCCCTTTTCCTTTATTTTATTCTCTGCATTCATCTCCGACCAATCCTTACCCTTCTAAATTTTTCAGATCCCAAATCCAGTACACACTTTACATTTACACCCACACGTTTCAAGGCTAATTTTGGAACCGTCATAATAATTTTAATTATTATTAGGAGAGTGTTTCTTTATCATATAAAATAAATTCACCACTAAATACCAAGTAGGAATTTGTCAATTTGTAAAACTCTTTCATCTTTGTTATGAGTCATAATCTTAACTAAATCAAGGGACTTGATAAAATTAAATTTATAGGTCTGGACTTAATGTATAAACAATAATGTTTAGTTAAAAGTGCTTAAGTTATCAAGTTAGTGTTCTTAGTATGTCCAACTATCATTTTCTTCTCTAAAATGGGTGATGATATTATGAAACCTGATATAAAAACACACCCACTTCACCATCCAAATTTTAAGAAACGATTTCTTAAATTTTTTGTATTTTTATTTTCAGTAAGAATTAAAAAAATTCCTAATGATATACTTATATTTAAGGAAAATCTTAGGAAGGGAACTCTGTAAAGCATAATTCTGGTGTTCCTAAGTTTGTTTAATTTTTTTAAAAATAATTTTGTGAGTGATGTTGGGACCCTTTCCCACTAGAAAATAATAAAGTTACAAAGTGAGGAGTGGGCAAGTATAGTATATATATACACTCACCCTTTACACTTCTCTTTCATGTCCATTCCTTACTTCTCCATCTCTTTTCTTCATTTCCGAGGAACCCATCTTCTACATGACCCAAAGAAATCGATAACTTTTACTTAATCTCCTCTGTTTTTGGTCAATAACAGAACTCCTCTGTTTCTCCCCTGTTCCTTTGGACACTTCCATTGTGGATAACGCAAAAAAAAAAAAGAAAAAAAACATGTCTTACTCAAGTGTGTGTCAAGGGTTACAATCAAGTGTGGAACCCTGCCTTCTGGAACCACGTGTGCTAAAGCTCAAATTGGCTCCACCAGGGTCCAACTCCAACACTCTCCCACACACTCCAAACCATCAACATGGAAACAAAAACTGGAGTTTCCTTCAATCCCTCTCCAACATTTCTCATTGCAAGGAACCAGAAACTGAGAAAGTCTACGTCCACCCTTCTGTTAAGCGCTCGTCTTCAATGCTGAGTGCAAAGAGCTTGGAATTATGCACCGAAAGCTTAGGCTGCGAAACTGGTAGTAATGCCAGTGATGACACCGAACACATGTCTTTATTTTCACCTCAAACTACACCCAGTTTAAGGAGTAACAACACTAACAAAAATTCTGAGTCTAAAAGATTGAACAAACGAGGTAGTAGCACCACCACCTTTCCACCTCCCTTGACTTCGATGGGAGAGGTCAGAGTTAGGTCTCATCGTGAAGATGGTAGGCTTATCTTGGAAGCCGTAACTTCCTCTTCTCCTCAACCCTATTTTGAAGCGGAGCGTGGCAATGGCAGACTCAGGCTTCGACTCTTTGAGTATGATGATGAAGTTGCTGATGATGAAGGCTTGAAGCAAGAAGTAAGTGATGAAGATGAAGAAGAAGAAGAAGAAGAAGAAGAAGTAGAAGTAGAAGAAGAAGATGATGTTGTGGTTGAAGAGGAGTTGGAAGAGTACGTTGGAAATGCTGAGGATGAGATGGGTATGACCAAGTTTATGAGGCCAAGCAGGTGCAAGGAAAGTGGGAATAGAGTCATTTTTGGCGATGGATACTTCGAGCATCCCCCTCTTTCTCTTTGCCTCTGATCATAAATCATTACATGATCTTAGATTATTTATTAATTACGTGATCATAGTCTCTATATTAATCTTAATGTCACATGTGGTGTGGTGTCTGAGGATGTCTGTCACATGGCTATAGTCTGAGAGAGTAGTCAGAGTAGAACTTATATATATATATATATTTTACTATTGGCTTTGATTTTGGTGTTAGGATTTCGGCTTTTATGATTGGAAGTTTGGTGATTGAAATTGCTGAAGGGTAGTTATTATAGTTATTAGTTACATTAGATGTGTTTCTTGGTCTCGTTTCTGTTTTATTTTATTCATTACACTTTTTATGTTTCTAGAATGCTCCCAGGGATAATTCCTTGAGAGGGGGAAAACACTGACGTTGGAACAGACAGAGATACACTTCCAAAAATAATGATAATGAAACAGAAGGGGAGAAAAAGTTGATATTGGTACGTAATTTACTAACTAAACACTGGGACCCAAACCTTAATTCCTCGGATTTGATTAGATATTTGGGTATGGAACCTGTCGGAAATTCAAATTACAGAACTCAGTGGGACAGTACATTTCCTTCTACCTTTCCATAATGGTAGCCAGTTACACAAGTTTCTTTTCATTATTTTAACAAATACTTTTAAATTTAGTTAATGGTAGCTGGAAATATAAAGAAGAGAAACATTAAAGAAGATACATGTGATGGCTTTCATACACAAACAAACATCTTCTTGAAAGTTAGGAGACAGGTATTCGTTGGTATAGTTTGTGGAAATAAACTTTTGTTAGAAATAGCAGTTCACTTTAATCAAACTTTTGCCGAAAAGGGGAGTACTTTAAGTGATCGCAGTCTAATTAATGTTGAAAACTTTTGATGATTTTAGCGAAGCAAGGAGATAAAGAGTGAGTTAAAGGAGAATGAATGGGTTAGGAATGTGTATGTGGAAGAAGACGCGTTTTAAAATAATTTATCGACCACAAAACCCAAAACCTAAAACAAGTTGTTGTGTACGGAACGAGTACCACCATTGCCTAGTAACTATCAAGAGGACGTGGGGACCCAAAAAAACTACTCATTCGTCTTATTTTATTTGTGTTTAAGGTTTTCTTACATATTTTATAAAAAACAATAAATAAGTTGGCGGGTGCAAGTATTTTTTAAAATATCTATGCACTTTGTAAATAGTTAAGATATTAAATTGTTTTCGTACTTAATTTGTTTGCAATTTTCAATATTCTTTTTCACTCATTTGTTTATATTGAAATGAAATTGTAATTATTACCTTAAATAAGTAAATCTTAGTTAAATTGAGAAATTTATAAAAAAAAAATTAAAATAAAATGGAGAGAATAACATGAACTAACTTCTTCACGTAGTGTCATCCACTATATGGTCCTATGATCTTTCCACGCTAAAGAATTACTTTTCCAGGTTAGATATATTTTATACTTTAAAATTGAATTTACAAGAATTTTCAGTTCAACTCAAGAGTGAATGTGTAGACTTTATCATTTTTTTTCTCATAAGTATAGTTTATGAGGATCATAAAACTTCTTTTAGACTAATTTAACTTGGCCGGAAAACAAGACTATGGTGACTAATATATTAAGAATAGTCAAATCTAAAATGTGTAGAATGATGCTGACAAATGTTTAAGTCAACTTAAACACTCTTTTAAAGTAATAAAGAGTTAGTAATTTGTTTGTTTGGGTTTTGTTTTTTTTTTTCTTTAAAAAAAATGATTTTTTTTTTATATTTTTTATTGTAATCTTTACACAATTACTTAGCGATGTCAAAATGAAATTAAATCCATTAGTTAACTTGACCATTGAGGCTTATTTAAGTCGGTAAAAATTCAGTTTTTTTTTTTTTAATTTAGGTCAACCTTAACCTAATTCATATAATTTACGGGTGAACAAAGTTTAATTCAGATTAAAAGTGAATTGACTAGGAATTTATTAACAATAATTTTTTATCATTTTTTTATTATGTTTATAAGTTCTTTTATTATAATTATTTATTACTTATAATAATATATATTGACAATTTAATTTTTTAAATATTAAAATATTGTTGAATAATGTTGAAATAGTTTGTCTACTTGTCAAATTATATAGATCGATACTTAAATTTTTAATTATTATTTTTATAATAATGTTTGATAAAATAAACAAACATTACGGTTGTAATTTTATAAAAAAGAAAAAGTCAAGTCAATTTATTTTAATTGTGGTGTGATAAATGTATAAAATAAATTAAAAGAACAAAAATTTAAAATTACGTCAATACACTTAATCTAGTGACCTGTGATGGACGAAATTGGATATGAAATTAGATTACAAATTTTTAGCTCACATAAAGAATGAGTGTGGTTGTAACGAGGGTTGGGTGTCTTTGATATTCTTAAAGGTAGTTTGAATTTTGGTTTGAAGTTTGATGCGAAGAAATGAGGAAGATGGTGGGAAGAGAGAGAAGGCGATGAGGTTGGGTATGACATTCCTTAAGAGAGGAAGTGAGAGGTTAATCGTGGAGTGTGGGTATCCATACATTAAGGTGTTTTGGGGAGTGAAACGCAATTTTCAATCCTCACATGCATCATTTTGTCCCAAACATCATGTGCTTTAGGAACCTTGTTTGTGAGGTATATAGGTCCTTTAAGCACATATTCTCTCACCATATCATGTCACACCAACAAAAATCTTGGCCCAAATCACCATGTCCCCTAATTTTAATGTCACATGGAGGTACTAATGCTAATATCTCCAAAAGATAATTTAAAGAGGAAAGTGACTCCACCCCCATTTTCCCTTTTAATCTTTTCCCCTCTTCTTCGATTCGCTACTTACTGTCTTACCCATCTTCAAATTCATCCAACCAATCACCCACACGTGGGACCTTTTTCAGTGCTCAAAGATCAGATTCATGCACATGGAGCCTTCTGCTCTTCCTCTTCTGGCATCACTTAAATTCTAATCACAATTTTTGTCTACACCAAATCCAGGTTTCAATTTCGGGATGCTATTAGCGTACATTTGTTGCTGTTTGGTATTTGGGAATCATGATTCATGATGTTTGTACTTGCACCTAGGTTGTTGTATTAAGGAAACCAATTTTACTTTATTAACATGAAGTAGGGTATCTAGGATTAAATCCTAATCAGTTTTTATCTACGACTGCATACGTTGCATCGATGCTACTAAGATTTGATCGAGAAATGAATGAGTCTATATTCTTCCCCTGTTTGTACTAATTTGTGTACACTGTGGTTGATAGGGATCAGAATAAGATCACCCCTCTTCAATTCCACTTAGCTCTGTCAATGGTCCAAGGTAAAAAAGGCTTTTGATTTTGAAACAGTAAAGAAAGAGATTTTTAACTAATGCGTATTTGGGCCACCTAGTGCTTGACAAACTTCACTTTTTTTCTTTAATTAATGAAGTCGTTGATGATAAATAAACGTTAATCATAATGTCAAGTTGTTTACTCCAAAATGAAAATGTTATTCGTTTCCAAAATTACATTATCGGTGGCAAAGTGGGCGAGTTCGTTTTGATAGGCCCGTTTGTAGGTTGTCAAAATGGAGTGGGTCGAATTGAAAATTTCAATCTGTCAGTCTATTTTGACTCGGTCCGTCACTCAGTCTGTTAGTCTGTCAAAATGGAGTGGGTCAGGTTGAAAATTTCAATCTATCAGTACGTTTTGATTCGGTCCGTCACCCAGTTTGTCAACCCGTTAAAATGAAGCAAGCTGGGTTAAAAATTTTAAATCATCAGTCTGTTTTGACTCGGCCCACCAAACTGGCAGGCCAAAGACAGATCAATCTTCTCTTGACCTGCTGCCCCATTTTTATTATTATTTTTTTAAAATTAATAATAATTAAAAAGATTAAATTTTTCATATTATATTTGTATAAAGATGTAAATATGCAATACTATTATAATTTAAATCATTAACACTTACAAATTAAGTTCCAATTATTAGTTATAATCTAATAATTTAACATGTAGATGTACTAATTATTTTAATTTATCCAATTAAAAAGTATTAATTGATCAATTAAAAGCTTAGAAAGTATTTATACAATTAAATATGTTTTAAATATTCATTTACAAGTATATATACAAATAAATTGTTATAAATAAAAATTTTTAAAAAATTAAAATAAACTAAAATAAAATATTTAAAAAAATGTGGTGGGTCACCCGCTAGTCAACTGTCCTGTGATGGAGGGTTACAATTCTTGAGTCATTTTTCAGTGATGGGTAGGATTGTTTTTTGTAAGTCAAGGACGGGTCAGACTAAAATGGACCATCTGGCCTAACATCCTTAAATTACATTTCAAAATATTTGTCAAACATGATAGAAATGGTGTTATATGTTATAAGCATGTTTAATACATTTCTTTAGTACGTGTTTATAAAAATTGTTCAATGATTTTTCTTAATTATATTTTCTTTAATATAATTTCAATATTTATTTAAAAAAGTCAATATAATTCTTTCTTACATTAACGTTAACAGAATAATTAACAAAATGATATAAAAAAATTTCACTCGTGAAAACACAAATATATCACTCTAATATAATAGAAGGACCACATTTAAAAAATAGTGAACAATTGCTATGAATATTTAGGATAAAGAGAAATATTAAATCATATAAAAAGTATATATATTTTATTCTTAACAACATTAATTTTCTATCCAATGAATTTATAAAGTTGTTTTACTAATTTATTTGACCTTAGAAATCAATATTCAATAATGATGAAAACAAGTTTGTGTTTCAAATAAAAAATTTAGAGAAAATTCATTTTTAAATATAATTTTTAAGTAAGAAATTTGAAAATATTTTAAAATTACATAAATTTATGAGAATAACTCAATTATTAAAAAAAATAACAATTTAAAATTATTGATATTATCTCATCTTTAAAGTTTATGTATGATCTTAGTCTAATATTGATTATGATATTATAGATTACGTTAAGACATCATTTAGTCGATTGAAATTGAATGTCATTGACTCAACATTATTTTATCGATTCATGTTATGAAAGTTTCTTTCATATTAAAATTAATCGTATTTATTTTTTAGCCAACATCAAGTAAAAATAAATTTTGAGTAAGTTTTAGTGACAAAAAAATTTCTTATTACGTGAAATTTTGTACAAATTTTGAAAAAAAAATAACTTTGATCAACATTATTCTGTGGTATTTTTAAATTATTAAATATTGATTAATGTTAAACAATATTTGTATTTAGTAAGAATTTAAAATTTAATAAAACATTTAAAAACTAAACAAATAAAAATAAAAATAATTGAAATTTAATGAATTTAAAATGGTAAAACATTTCCTCCAGAGATATTCACCATCATTACACATAATCTGATGAGCCATGTCAAAAGACTGTGAACAGATAATGGCATCCCATGCTTTGCCATTAGATCCGTAGCCAAAAGACAGTACCTTGATGTTGATGAATATTGTGGAACATTGCTCCTATCTCAAAAATAATATCTTCAAATCCGGATAAATATTATATCTTAATCGGGATATTTTTTTCTCTTTTACACGTTTTCAACATTATATCTATTTATGTATCCATACAACTTAATCGTGATAAATATTATTACCTAAACTTTAAATTTGACTTAATTATACACCATCAATTTATATAGTCAAACTTATACTATATTTTCAATATATTTTTCCACCTCAAGAATTGGATAGCAACTTAATAATAATTTATGATTTTTTTTTTCTTTTACTCTTTATATATATATATTAAGTAAAGTCTTTTAAAAATGTGATGATTTTTTTAAAAATATTTGTACAATTATAAAACCGAATTTTGTACAAATATTTTCAAAAAATCTTCTCAATAAAAATATAGATTTTGATTATCCTTGAATGTAGTCGGTGTGTTTTAAAAAATGTCACCATATTATTATAGGTTTCATTTTTTCTTAAAAACATATCACATTAGGCAATGTAAAATCGTATTTTTGCACTAGTGCATTTGAAAAACTCCTTTGTTTTGTTAAAATATTCTCTAAGTTATTTTTCATTTTATCATACATTTAATTATACTTTTGTTTTTATTCTGTGTGATTTCATTTAATGATTTATCAAATTGTTTCTAAAACACATATTTGATCATTTATATTATTTTTTCGATATTTTTGTTTGTTATTTAACTTTATCATGTAGAATCTTGTTTTGATATTTTTTATATAATTATTTTTAATTTCTAACTCGGTATCATAAGTGTAATTTGATCACTACAATTGTATAATGAAATTTCATTTACTATAATATAATAATTTAATGTCATTGTCATAAATCTTATTTATTACCATCCAACATATATTAAAGTTCAAAAAACAATATATATATATATATATATGCTAAATTTCAATTATTACTACTTTAATTTTTGTTTTTCGTGTGATTTCGTTCAAGTGGTGTATAATAATTTGTATTGGTGTATAAAATAAGAGATTTCATTAGAATTTAAAAGTTTAAAGTAAAAAGATATTTAAAATATTTTTTAATTTGAATATCCATTTTTCTTTTATAATGTTAAAAATATTTTTAAATTTTATCAATGTTGTTTCACTAAAGTTTGATCTCTATTTTTCTTTCATAATTTTTAAAATATTTTAAAATTTTATCAACTTTGTTTTATTAAGTTTGATCTCTATTTTTCATTTATAATTTTAAAATATTTTTAAATTTTATTAACTTTGTTTGATCTCTATTTTTCATTTATAATTTTAAAATATTTTTAAATTTTAATAATTTTGTTTAATTAACATTGATAATTTAATAAATGTTTTTTATTCGCATAAATTTGTTTAGTACTCTAATTTGAAACGTATACAATTATAATTTTTTTTTAAATATTTGATATTGAAGAAACTAAAATACTCATTTTCATATTGAATATTAATAAATATTATGTTTTTCTTACCGTAATATTTTATTATTTTATAGAAATTAATTAATTAATATTAGAACAATAAGAAAATGGATATAAACACGAGTATTGGTATTGTAACATCTTTTTTTTTTCACTTTCATAAGTTACACAGCTAGAGAATAATTTTATTATCTCAAATAATTACTAAAAACTAAATCGTCAACTACTTCTTTTAAATCTCTAATAATAAGGAAGATTAATGTCTTACATCATGATACTTTATTAGTTTTGCAATATTGAAAAAAAATAATAATAATAAAATCTCTAAGACTACCTTGAGCATCAAGCGATCTTACCTAACACCTATATGATGATTTGTTCTCATATAAAATACAATCATCATAGGTGGAAACAACCAATGTAAGGGTAATCTAACTAAACAACGTAAAACCTCAATCTTGAAACAAAATTCACAAATTGTTTAAAATCTCAAAATATTTGAAAATATAACTATTTTCAAGAATATTTCTCCTTCTTAAAAGTAAAACACATAGAAGTTTACCAAATAGATTCCTAAGAAATAGAAGTGAATCATAAAAGATACTTTAAAACCTTGTATTTCATTGCTAAAGTTTTCCCTAGATGACTTTCACACATCTTATTTCTAACTAAGAAAATGAAACTTGTTTCAAAAAATCATGGTTTTTAACAAAATCTAAACTTTTAAAATTTAAAAACCATTTATAGAAGATTAAATATATAGAACAAATACTACACACAATCATTGCTCTTTCGAGCAGCTTCCCTAGCCAAATGAAACACATCGCTCTTCTAAGCAACCTCCCCAACCAAATGGAACGCAACGCTCTTCTGAGTGTAACACCCCAATTTTGGGATGTCACGGATAGTTAGAAAATGAACGCATTTGACGAAAAAGGATTATCCTTGAAAATATACTAAAAAAAACTTTTAATTTAATTTAAATTACATAATTCCAAATGTCACTTTGTCAAAAACTTCCAATAACATTTGCGGATAAAAGAAAATTACATAATTTTTAGTATTTGATTTAAAACAACTAAATATATTATAAAAACTCTCGAGCCAACCCCAGCCTCTCATCAATCTACTCCATGTCAAGATTATTTGCAATATCATATGTTCCCGTATAACACACACGTTATACGATCATCGCACATACAACAAACACACAAACAAACAAATAGGGGTAAGCCAACCATAAACAATGATATTTATAAAAGAAATTCATAAATAAAACATGTCCAATGATACTCAACGTCGCATTTAAGTAACACTTAAGCATTATGATCACAATCAATCCTTTTTTTGAACACACAACCCTAAAATCCAAACAATCATACCAAACCAAACATAGCATCACATTCATCTAAAATCTTCAAACATAGTGATCATAATAAATCTTTGATTTTTCGCGGCCTCTCACCCCACAACAACATCTAGTGTCCCACTAACGCAGCCAGACTATCTCCCTTATTCCTCAAGGAATTATGAGTAAAAACGTTGATGCATCGCACATCGGACACTATACTCGCAACGAGCCGAAATAAGATAAAACATCTTTCTCCTCCCCACTGCTTCACACAAGCGAGAGGGTACAACACTCGAACCAATCATCTACCACTGGTTCACACAGGCGAAGAGGACCCATTTCCACTGCTTCACACAGGCGAAAGAGTCTTCACTGGGTTCCTAGGTGTGAAAAACCTTACACAATATTTAATTCCACCAAGAGTTCTCAACAAGGCAAAATATTCCCAACATGCAACCCATGAGAATTACATATTGCCAATAAAATATACACCATCACATCATGCATGGGAAATAAACCATAACATAAACCCATCAACTTATCAAATAATACATTCATACAATGAATCCAACGAGTGACATTCATCTAAACATAGTATAACATCACACTCAAATAATTATCCTCAAATTGTCGCTTAAACTACATAACCATGCAACCCATACAAACCAAGAAAAACCACTAATCACATAACTCATTTATTCACATCACCATGAATCACAGCCTTGCACACCTCCATGCCTCAACCTCACTTACATCTCTCTCTCTTGAAAACAACTAATTCCTATAATTTTATCCAATCCAACTTAACAACACATTATGCAAACAATTTGGGATTTTAAAAATAAAACTGCAACTTGTGTAAAACTCCAAAAATTATGTATTTATATTCAAATTAAAGATGATTGAATCAAGAAACAAATGCAACAAAAACCAACTTAATTGAATAACTATAGAGAAAGTTATGCACCAAACAAGCAACAAAGGTCAATGTTGTCAACAACCAAACTACAAGGACCTTGCGATAAAAACTGGTCTCACTATAGAGCTCCGATTCAAGATCCTACCGGTCAAAGTCAAGAACCATGTGTTAAAGATCAACTGTTAAAATTTCAGCTTGATCCAACGATTAACGAAGTAGGAACCTTCATTTTACGAAAAGTGTGCAGTGTAGAAAAATGGATAGTGTCTCAAAACGAGATAAAGAAAAGGAAAGGTGGCTGCACAAAAATAAATAGCTCACGTACAAGCAAGTGTTCCATCAATCCTTGACTTCATTGAAATATAAAATCATGTACTGCACCCACATTAGTATGCATGATATCAAAAAGAAGAAAGAGGAAAGCTAATAACTCTGCACCACATTCACGTAAATAAAAAAGGAGAGATAGAAAAGTTAATCTCATGCAAAAAAACTTGCTCCAGTAGCGTGAATGAAGATAAAACAATCACACATGCAGGCCATGGAAAAGAAGAAGGATATATCAAGTATATTCATTAAAACCTCATGCATCAATCAACAAAATAAAGAGAAGAAATAAGGTAAAGCTTCAAACAACACAAAAAACAAACTCAGCTTCCCCTACACTACACATGCATACTTTTCAAGTTTCATTCATCAAGAAAACAAAATAAAGAGAAGAAAACTAAAGAATTTTTTCGTGGGCCCAACCAGAAAGAAGAGAAAGAAAAAGAATACAATTTAGTCATTTTAAAGCTACCTGAAATCAAACCCTTGTACCTTTGCACAACAAAACTTACATCAACCACCAAGCCACATGGTTTCTCATATCATAATATGCGCCACTTGATTATATACACATATCCCCAACATTAAATATAATATTAAAATTTAAAATAAATAAAACAATAACTTACATCACTTAAATAATTATTATAAATACAACAATAACGTAAATCACTCAAACAATAATTATTTCATATTTCATAATTTAATAACCTAATTAAATTAAATAAATCAACAATATTAATCCAACCATTAATTTTTTTCCATGTGTTTTCCTTTAATCTAATTTTTCCTGGGTCTTACACTGAGCAGCTTTCCCAACTATGGTGGAACAAACTGAGTATCCTCCATGGTTATGGTGGAACAAATTCACAAACACAGAAAGTTTCTAAAATATATGTCTTCACACAAATTATATATTTTTTTAAAATCATTACGGCGAACTATTTATTGTAGGACAAAAACCAATAGGGGGTGAATTGGTTTGATATTAAAAATTGAAACTTTAAACTTTTTCCCTTAAAAATTAGTTTTATAAAAGCATCTTCTTTATTTTAACTTAGCAATCACAACAATAAAATAAAAAGTGTAGTATTAAGAGAAAATTGCTCAGTAATTTTTATACGGGTTCAAATCAAAAGATCATATGTCTAGTTGTTGATCAACTCAACAAGAGTGATTAATCAAACACTATCAAAACTGAAAAATTAAATCACTAATGAAATGAACAATTTAGAATATGGAAAGAATACACATCTCTTGAAGAATCACAAGAGATAAAGAAACACATTCCTTGAATCCACAAGGAATGAACACCTCCTCTTAATCACATAAAGGATGATCACACCTCTCTTGAATACAACAAGAGATGAAGAAACACCTTTCTTGAAGCCACATGGAATGAACACCTCCTTTGAATTCTACAAAGGATGAAGACATTTCTTGAATCACACAAGATATGGACAAACTTACAAACCTAAGCAAACAATAACACCTTATCACTCAAGAGTCAGACTTGATGAAATTTAAACCTCTCACAAGAACTACGTTAACCAAAGCTTGTGACAAAGCTAATTTTCACAATTTAGCTTTTGTACTTGAAAACATAGACCTTTGCTTAATCTCCTTTGAATCTCACAAAGGATGAAGACAACTCTTGAACCACACAAGAGATGAACAAACTTACAAACCCTAGCATACGACACACCCTATTACTCAAAAGTCACACTTGATGAAATTTAAGCCTCTCACAAGAACTAGGTTAAGCTTGTGACAAAGCTAATTTTCACAATCTAGCTTTTGTACTTGAAAACACAGAGCTTTGCTTAATCTATAGAAGAAAACTTGCTTTAAACCAATTTAGAAAAAGCTATACATAATCAATTATTGACTAGAATAATCAATTATTCCATACAGACATCGCTTTTTACAAGAGTTTTAAGAGTTATAGAGGTAGGTGAACTGCAATTATCTTCCATTCATCTTTTAAACTCTCTCTTTACTTTTTAATACATAAATGATATTTTGAAGACTTCAACACAATTTTTCACATCTTCATGATTGTTTTTGGCATACAAGATACTTCAACACTACAAGACTTCAAGATGCTTTAGCTTTCCAAGTATTCTTTATAATTCATCATCATTAAAACTTTCTCTTCATATGATTTACTATTGGATACTCATCTTTATCTTAAATCAACATTTTTAACCCAATAACCCCAAATACTCATGTAATGTAACGCATACAATACTGAAAGATTCTTTTTTTAATCACAATTTTTTAAAATAAAAATTTGAAATACCCTACACAAGTTCACTTAAAATCATCATCTATTAAATTTAAAAATGACACTTAGTTAACCCTTATATTCCAACTCAATCATCAAAACCTAAAAATCTCGACCCAATTCACATAAAACTCTTTTTAAGTGTAATGAGATAATAAAGTTAATACCTTTCAATCATTAATGAAAACTAATTACCATATTTCATAAAATCTCAGTCCTAGAACCATAACCCACATCCTACACCTTCATCACCTAAAAAGAAGCTAGACTTTTATCATCAAATTCGTCCAAAATCATGATTCTACAATATTCATGTAAAAATAATAATAAAGAAACTAATTAGCTTCCTTAACTGAACTAAAACTTTGAAACTTCACTTTGAACTCTAAGCCTCTTCCCACAAGTTCCTCTCCAAAAATGCTTCAAAAATAAGTTTCACTCTCTAAAGCAATGAAAAGTTTTGAATTTGAGATTCTACCCAAAAATTACCTATTTAGAGAATCAGTTTAATATCTTCTTAATAATTATTCATTAAATGTTTATCTCTTACGAATTAAAATAAACATTTTAAATTAATAAATCATTATATTTCCGATCATAATTTTTTAAATATTTTATTGTCACTTATTAATATCTAACATTATTTAAAAATATCCATAATATCTAAGAATATCTGGTACAATCTAATAATATCTAATATTTCTATAATCAAATAATTATTGACCAAATATTTTAAACTATATAACTAACAAATATTTTTTATATTTCTCTTCAAATATCTATTTAACCTCATGTATTTATTTTCTTAATTATCATATTTTCCTAGATCTTACATGCATATCCGTTAATAAGTAAAAATGAAATTAGACAAAAAAATGTATACTCATTAGATTTGAATACAGAATTAAAATAAATTTTTCATTTGAAAATAAATATGGAATAACAAAACATGTTTCATTGTCATCCCTATCCAAATTATAAACACACCTTATTATATTTTACATACTATAGTTTTTATTTTTATTTATTTACTATGCAAGATCTCCAGTAATAAGCGAACAATATGTTTTATAAATATACGAAATGTAAGGATACTCTCAAATCTAAGATCTTGTTCTTGTTTAAATTTTGAAAGCTGTGAGATTTGAAAGGCAATGTGTATCAAATATTCTTAAAATCATTGCCAGGGTGGTACTGACGTATTCTTAAAATCATTCCCTTTGCAAATTTTATACGAAAAATTTATTCTGATTCTGTGTGGACAAAATTATGCTGATAGGATTATTGTGTTGAATATGATGGATTCATAGATTGCTACGTATACCACAATTCATTATCTGCTTTTTTTGTCGTCGACGTTTTTCAGAATTTGCATCATACCACAACCATGCTTCCAATTTCGTCGCGTCCTTTTCGTCTTTAAGGATTCATATTTCTCACAAAATATTTATATCTTCATGGGTTCACACTTTTAAATAAACGAGGTTAATTATGTTATAATGAATTATTCATCAGTTTATAATGTGAACTTTAATTTATTTTTAAAAAATTATATTATCAAATATGCTGTTTTTTATAATTAAGTTTCAAGAATGATTCAACATAAAAAACTGAGTTTTAAAATAAAATTTACACCCATCGAAATATAAAATTTACATTATAAAGTACAGAAAGAAACTTTCTAAGTCGAATTGATTTACGTTTATGAATCCAGTATGTACCTAACCAAAAGAAAAAATCAAATATCATTAAAAAAAGCTAAAAAAAGTATAGACTTAAAACATATAAGTTTAAAAGCTAATCTAAATTTGGAAATAGAATAAAAAATAATTATAAATGAGTATTATTTTGTGTTATCCCTGAATAAAATGTTTTGGTGTTCTCTCGAACTAGAATCAATGACATTCTTAAGCATCTTTGGTTAAATTAGTCAGTATTGTGGTTCTGTATTTTATATAATTTCGTTATACTGCTATGTCAACATTAAAAATATTGGAACATCAATTTTGTTTATTAACTTACTTTGTACTTTTAATATAAAATACATTTTTTTTTTTGTTTTCACGTAATTTTGATAGTTTCTAAACATGAAGTGTAATCCCCAAATTCTGAAATTAATGAAGAGCAACACAAATCTATCTCCTTTTGTGGAGTTCATCCAACACCCAACCATTTGTATATTAATTATTGGTTTGTTTGATTGAGACCTTAATGCATATGTTAATCATACATACCTAAAGTTTATTGTTAATAATAGGACATGGGTAGGTCATATCCAAATGTGTTTCCTCTATCATGCATTAGGTTGCAATTTTTCATTGTAAATAGTTTTTTTTTTTCTTAATTATAGTTCAAGTACGATATGGGAAATTAATTTGATTATAATCTCTATAGTTATGGCACTTGACTTTGATTTTTATATTGGTCCACGATAAAAAAAAAAAAAAAAAAAAAAAAAAAAACTCCATTGAGAGTTTTAAATAATGTGGGCTAATTTTCATGGTTAAAACACCTTTTAAGGGTATTAGGCTTGTGAAAGATTAAGTGTACGAAAAACAAGGGTATGCATAACCAAATATTTAATTTACGATTTAAATAGTTTTTTCCTCTTACAGACATGCCTTTTTGTAATCCATAAATTATCTTTTTATTTATAATATCAATTAATATATTTTTTGTTTTTAATGATACATTTTTCCGTAAATGATAAATCTATTATCGATGTTATTATTTCTTTTATTTTAAGTGTCACATTTATTGCCACGTAAATATAAAAATAAAGAATCTTATAAATACTTTGTTAAAGTAAAAAAAATAAAGTACTATACTTTTATTTTTCTAAAAAGGCACTAAACACTTAAAAATTAAATGAGTATCAATTTCGCCTTAAAACTTTTTTTTTATATTTTAAATGTGTAAACAAAAATGAATTGCTGAATGAGAAAATGATCACACTTAGCTTAACATTAGTACTTAGTCCTCGCATTTTTTTTTATACATACAAAAACTAGGACAAATTTTTAACTTCTTTATAAATTGAATTTAAAATGTCCCACACATCGGGCATTTATACTATTTTTTTTTTTTGTGACATGACATTTTTAAATTACATGACACTTGTTAATTTAATACTTCCATAATATCGTGACATAATATTAGATGTTATCATTATTTATAAAAGTTTGACAGTGGACATGTCAACTGCTTTTTAATAGTTATGTCACTTTAGACAAAAGATTTTTAAAAAAAAATGGACGGAAAATTTACGGATATGCTTTAAAAAATAACAACAAATGGGAGAAGCGTCCTCCAAGTTGAGAACTTATAATTGACAAATTTTAAAAAATAATTACTCCAAAATTGTGAGGCTAAGATAGAACTGTTAAAAGGGACGCTAACTGAACAAGAGAGTTCATAGTCACGACACATGAAGATTTTGAATGTCAATTTGCAGTGTTCTAAGTTTTCTCTCAACATTTGATAATTCTTCTTGAATCTGTACTAAGTTGTTAAGTCTATTCTGCGCTTCATCGTGGTAAGGTTCGCTAAGGACTTTCACAAAGGTATTCAAACTTTGTATGGCTTCAGTTAAATCCTTTTTCATGGCTTCTTCAAGTTCATAAGCTAAGTTATCTGCCTTTCTTTTCACCTTATCTATCACCTTCTGCCTGCGACCAGGGAAAGTTGATATAGCTAGGTATCTGCAATAGAATTATGCAAAACCAATTATGTAACCAACTAGAATTATCTTTAACCATCGTATGAAGATTTCAAAAAAAGAAAAACATTGCATTGTCAACTAAACAGAAATCTGTGACACAGCAAAAGAATATTTAAGAATGTAGTAAACTGATCAGTTTGTGAACTGTTATGCCTTGTATACATATATAGTATGATCGATGATTACGAAAAAGGTTAATAGTCTGATATTGTAAGTTGAATCATGGATGTTCATGCGCATGTTGCAGGAATGGATATTCTGATTGGTCTAAATATCTTTTCCTTTTATAAAGGGTCTAAGATCGAAGTCTCATCAATCACTATGCATGCACACATTTTTCGAATAAAATCAGTGCAATCAGAAAGGAACTCTAACAGAATATATTATATTACCCGCCAGCTGAACAAATACCAAGAGCAAGAAGATCTTCCAAGGTGGTTTGCAGAACAGATGTCAGTAGCGAAGCAGAGAAACCGGCCACACCCAGTTGACCAAAAGTCCCTACGATCTAAGTTTAAAGGAAAATATTTTTAGATCAGATTGGCTTAACAATAATATAAGATGATGCTAAAACTCAAATCTCAAAGAAAATAAAAACATAATATTTACAACTCGGGAAGGTTCAGAAATGATTCACATTAGTATATGACTTACAGGATCAACACAGACTAAAGACAGTAATTTGCAGAGATCACAAAAATTATCACTAACTTAATATAACTACATGCCGTATCACAAACTATTCAAGAGACAGCTTGCATCATTTGAGGCATTGCAAAATTATGACAACAGCAACATGACAAAATAATGTAGTTGTGATACTTATTTCTCAACTTTTGAACATGCCTATGATCAGTCATGAGTTTTGAGGCTTTTACAACAACTGACTAGCACTGTAGCACCACTTTTAACGATAACTCTTTCTGAATAGCCAAGACATCCTTCAAATTCATTGTCATAAGTTGATTTAGCTCTTCCACAAAATTGTATTTCACACTACACAGCAGAAAGTCAATCATGCTTCTCTCCAAATCATTGACACTTAAAAGCCTAACATACCCCCGTGGTCATTGCACGCAACCTTACCTTGCATAGGCAAAGAGACTGTTTCCAGAATTAAACTCATGACCAACTGGTCACCAAGACACAACTTTACTATTGCATCAGGGCTCACCACCTAATTATTGTCATATTTAAATGAGAAAAATCAATATTTTTCCAGATTGCTTTTAATGTGTATAGCTTCATGAGGCAAAATCATGACAATTGGTTTTGCCTCAGTTTGACTAGAAGTGATCAAAAATAGCCGTTGCCTTAAGTTGAAAATTTCACGCCAAGTTTTATAGCAAACTTGCCTTAATCATAAAAGCATCCAGACAAAAACCACTTCACTTGAAAGTCAATTTTAACTAAAATCAACTTTACTCAATCCAACCACACAATTGTGGAATTTCCATTTAAAATGCATGGGAAGTTAATTGCACATTCAGTCCCTAGTTCAACATAAGCTTAGCTAGGCCCCTAAGTAACTAGCAATATTTCCCAGGTATTTTTAAAATTAATTCAATTATGTTCCTGTCAGTTTGTTGTTTAGTCGAGGTTGCATGGCCATTACACTTAGCTGATAAGAAGATGGAAGAGCCCTCTTTTTTTCTTTTAATGACACGATTGTATCCTTGCTCGTATAGAACAAATCCACATTAGTCCAATTGCCTTCAATTTAAGGCAGTCTGATGAATGAGTGCATTTGTTTCAAATTATGTGAGCACAACTAAAGCAATGCAAACAAGAGGACCAAAATTTAACTTATCTCAAACAAGGAAACCAAATTGCACCGAAAGGCCTTAAAGAAAAAACAGTTCTAATTATTTTACAAAGAAGTCCAAGCTTACCATTTCCCGTACTTCTTGCTCAAATGCCTTTGAAACTGCACTGCTGCTGAAACTGGCAATCACCTGACTACCAGCTTGATCCACTTTCTTTTGCAACTGGTTTGTCTCAAAATTCATCTGATTACTTTCATGCCTCAAGGAGGGCCACCGTTTTTCAAAGGATTCCTTGTATAGTCTCCCTTGTAGGGTATATTTGGAATATAACCAATCTTCATATTCTTGAAGTATTTTCTATGAATAAAAAAACTATTTTAGCATAACGTACCCACCTAACTTCTACTGACAGCATCTATGTCATTTGATGTCTTGGTCCTATTGGGATTATACCAATAAAAAATAGATGAATAGTTGAATTGAACCAAACCATTCTGATAAGCAAGAGTAAAAATCATTGGAAAATGATTAGGATTCACTAGGTTCGATGTCAAACAACATGGTAAACAATACAAAACGAAAACTATGATCCTAAACAGATTACATCCAGAAACTAACCTGGACAGCTGAGACAGCAGGACCAATTATGTCATTCTGAATCTTTGAGGTAGTGGGCATTGCATTTTTTTCTCCTTTGAAAGCGTATGAAGCAATAATATCAAAATTTGCCAATTGCAGATTAGTTTCAGCAAGCTCTACGATGCGTGATTTTGTAGTTTCAATCTGATAATGAGTACCAAGGCATATTCAACAACATACATATCAAGAGAAAATCAAATTGGCCTGAATTTAAAAAAAAAAAAATTAAACATCTTATAGCATACCAAAGAAACAGTTTGTCTCCTCCAAGAAAGGCTCTCAGTTTCCATATTCAAAGCAAAATCATTTACACTATTAACAATGTCTTTCACTGCAGCCAAATCCTGCTTGGCATATCGATAGTCTTGTGTCACAAGAGTTTCACATGCAGATATTAGTCTATCTGCAATTGAAACAGGTGTTTCAAGTTTGAGCCTCATTCTGTCCATTCCTGGGATTGTTGACCCATCTAGAAAGCTATACAAGAAGTTTTCAAGTTCAAAGAAGCTGTTGGCACCATAATGAGAATCAGAGGTTGACAGTTCTTCATTTAGCCTCCCAACATTGGAGGTAGCTATAAGTTTTGATTCAAGAGCTGACCGAGCAGATACAGGATACAATATGACATTTTCAGTGTTCAGCAATCTCTTTATGTTGTCCTTAATGAACAACATTGCTTCCTCAAGCTGCATTGAATTGTAAATAATAATTTAAACCTAGTTCAGCAACTTCACCACAAAAGAACTCATTGATATAAGTATGCCAATAATTAAAACGAATAAAAACACAACACATACCTCCTGATTATTCTGATATATGTCAGCTTTATTCAAGACAAAGACCGCTTTCTTCTTCCACTGCTGAGAATATCGAAGAAAATCAATCTGAAAAAACACAAAAAACCACACATCATGATCCTGCCTGCCAATGATAACAAACACAAAAAGTAAGAAAGTATGCCCCACCCAAAATGACTGACCATACCTCACTTCCAGTTAAAGGGCGGTCAGCAGAAATGACAAAAAGAAGTAAATCTGCACGTGGTACAAATTCCTCAGTAAGACGCTGCTGTCTCTGAAGAATCACATTAGTTCCAGGTGTATCAACAATGGTCATCTGTTATCAAAAGAACAAAACAACAGCTGAGCGCATTCCAAATTTCTAATTGCAAGCAGAAGATAGTATTTAGAGGGGATAGTATAAAATATCTAAGTCTTGAAACACATAAAGGACAGAAACAAACCATAATGAATTGACTTACTTCTTTAAGAATTGGAGCAGGAAGGTAACAAATATATTGACCATCTGGGTGTCTTTCACACCTTTGTTGTTCAATATCTAAGTCATTATATCGTAAAAATGTGATCTCATTAGTTGTAGGAACAACTCCCTCTTTGAGATATCTTTCTCCAAGAAGTGCATTAATCACAGTGGATTTACCAGAGTTGAATTCCCCCTGGTAATATCAAGATTTTAAAAAAAGAAAGACAAAAGGTGAGATGTCAAGTTTGAAGCCTATACAAAAAGTTTATATAGAAAGCAACTGATTTTGGCATTTCATTCAACTAATTCCCTTTTGAGTTATAATTGAAATATTAGAATAAACTGAAAAGGGGAACTGGATAAATTGTAAGAATCAACCAAACATATATCATTGTTCCAAGTAGAATATAGAATAATAAGAACAGAGAACACGATCTCAAACAATATGAAAAAAGACTCCCCGAAGACAATAATGTCAAGTTTTTAAAGACAGAAGAGCCAACTACTCCCCATAAGTAAACCATGGATAAACAGTTTCGGAAATGTTTATGTAAGAAGGTAAGGTGGATTAAAAGTAGAAACTTCTCACAACAAATAGCACTTATTAGTTAAGTAGTTTCTATCTAGATGTATTAAGAGAAGATTTCTTTTTGAAATTTAGAGCTAATACCAATGTATATTCCAGGAACCAGAATTTGTTGAGATTCAGCACACAATTACCACTATAACCAGTAAGAACGGCTCATCAATTTGAGAAACCGCATCATTAAGAAGTGAAACCTCCTCCATCTGTCATTTGAAAACAACCCCAATTCAACAAAAAGTAAACAATATACTGGTCAAAACACTGAGTAACGAAAAAAAGAATTACTTCAAATACCAAATTTTTTAATTAAAAGATCACCAGAGGTGCAGCCTTCTTGATAACTTCAACAGCTTCATTCAACACCAATCTCTCTGTTTCTATTAACTGTTTCTCCCTATCCTCCAGCTTTACAAACCCAGCCACAATCTCCTCCGTCCCACTCTGAAAACCATTATCAACGTTCAATTCAATCTCACTCACATTCCCGCCATCAGTACTTGCATACACAGTACCAAAAACTTTGTGCAGGAACTCATCACCATACCGACCAAAATTTGCCAAACTAGTAACAAAACCGCTAGCACCAGAGGCAAGCAAACCTGACATGTCCGCATAAGACATATTATCTTTTCCACATGAGACAAAAATAGGTATCTTCACACTCTCACGCACAGAAACAACTTCCCGACCAACACGCTGCAGGTCACCACCGCCATATATAAGAAAATCAGCACCTTCTGATTTAGACGCATTCATTGCAGCATCCACAGTGTGGACAATCCTAGCAACCAAGGGAAGAACCACCAATTCAGATTTTGAATCTACCATCGTACTCCTGGCAACAACAGTGGGAAGACCTGCACAAAATTATATTCAAAGATATTTCAAATTAAATCAAGCAAAGCTGCTAGCCAAAATGCCTAAGAGACAGAAAGAGAATTTATTATAGGTTCAACACCACCACGAGTCCATGATCCTGATCAATTTCTAGTGACTTCTATCGAGTTTTATTCATTCATTCTTCGTAAATTGAAAAACTCAGGTAACATGTGGAACGTAAGATAGGCGTGGACATGGGTGGAGCTTAGGAAATATGGATCCAAACTTACCAGAGCTATTCGGGTCAAGACAGGCTATTTTGTCTATCAATGAAAAATAAAATACATTGAAAAAATAGAAAATATTGAAAGAAAAAATGAAAGAAAATTAATAAATAATTAAAAAAAATCAGGACTACATAAAAAAAAAATTATAAAATGGTACAAATTTGAATTGGTTGAAGTCAAATTGTGCTCCATGTGCCCAGATCCATCACTACCCGATCCTACATAATTGGGGTTGCAGTTTTAAAACCTGAACTAAACCGGTGCTGTAAAAATCTTCTAAAAATTAATTTATTCAGCTTGTGAAGAATCTAATCTCAAATTTCCTTTCTATTTTTCTAAATACAAGCCCTGACTGGAGATGATCCTCCAAACATACGCTGTACACTAATTTCCGAAGTAGAGAGTTAAAAACAACCTTGGTCAGAGAGCAAAACTCCACTAGCGGCAGCGGCAGCAGCAATATCGACGCGCTCGGCGACTAGCAAATACGCGCGATCTTGAAGCAGCGATTTCAAGGAGCAGGCAGCTTGGTAGAGCTTGCCACCGCTTGCTTCATTGCTCGAAAGAAGGACAATTCCAACCCACTTGGAGACGGCTTTGTCGATTAAAGCGAAGGCGTTGTTGTCGGCGGCGAGGACTTCGTCGGAGTCCAATTGGAGGATGATAGTGGGGACCTTGAGCTCGGGGCGCTTGTAGCCGCCGGGAAACAGGGTCCGGGGCTGCGGCGGGTCGCTAGGGCTGAAGAGTTGGTGGTTGGATTGGGCGGAGGAGCCATTGGAGAGAGAATTGAGTGGAGAAGCACGCGAGAAGCGGAGAGGGAGAGAGTAAGGACGAGAGAAGAAGGTGTGGCGTGGAATGATTGCGGCAACAAGTGAAGAAGAAGGGGCTGTGACCGAACAAGGTACCATCGCATGAACCGGATTTCGGAATTCAACCACGAGAACGGAGATTGCGCTATCGCACACCACTGTCCTTCCGTCACTCAAATCTCATTCGTTTATCCTCTCTTTATCAATAACCACTATCTACATCAACCTCATTTCTTTATTCACCTCCATTATTATTTATTAAATAACTTTTATCAAAAACTATTAAAATCAAACAGAACAGTATTATTTTTCGAAAAAAAAAATAATAAATTTTAACTTTTCTGAAACATATAATTTTTTCGTTAATTCAAAGGTTGTTTAGAACTAAAATAATGTCCAAGCTCAAACGCGCATGAATTTAGTGTGTTTGGTTTGGTTTACATTTTACTATCTCTCAGTTATTTAATCATTAAAATATATTATTAACATACCATTTTAATGGATAATATATGTAGATAAATTTCAGCCGCAAAATCAAACACCTCTCTCGCTCTCCCTCCATAGAATTTTATGGCGGATCCCGACATCAGAGTTTATAACTAATGACGGATTTTAATTTAGGCTCTGAAGCTGGATTAATTAGTTCTTAATAAATATAATTTAGTTAAATTTAACAACTTTGTGATGGTACAAAGTGATCATTAAATATTAAATTAAGATATGAAAAAATTAATATCACAAAAAATTTAACAAAACTCGTCGATTAAACAAAATTCAATTTATATTGATTAAACAAAAGTAAAACATCATAATTTTTTAATTTAATTTATATATTGATGTCAGTTTAGCCTCTTTGATTAGAAAATTTTACCAAGTTGGAGAACATTAAATTATTGTAGTGTTTATATCCACATATGTTGGTGTTGAGAAATGATGATGGTGGATATGAGTTAGCTTTATCTGAAACTGCTGGTTCTCACACTCTGAAAGGCAGAGAAGTTAACGAACAATGGCCACCATTGCTTCTTCCTCATCCACTGTGCTCTTCTCTGCATCCTCTTCCAACCTCCCTCCATTTTCACACCCTTCTACTTCGCGCCTTTCTTTCTCCTCTTCCCTTTCCTCCTCCTCCTCCTCCTCTCTGTCAATTAAAATTTCTCCTACCTTTTCATCACACTCTTCTTCAAGTTCTAGACACTTTGTCAACCACTCTTCCTTCACCATCAGTGCCAGTTCTGGTGAGAAGAAGAAGGTGCTCATCGTGAATACCAACAGTGGCGGGCATGCCATTATTGGCTTTTACTTTGCAAAGGAGCTTCTTGGTGCTGGCCACTCGGTCACCGTGCTCACTGTTGGTGAAGAAGGCTCAGACAAGATGAAGAAACCTCCTTTTAACAGATTCTCAGTTAGTGATCTTTAATTTTAATAAATTCTTTTGTCTTAGAATTCAATTCATGTTCTCGGGATTTAGCTACTTGCATTGAATGAATGTTGCGAATTCCAATCACTGAGTCAAGATTTAATTGTATGATTTGAGAACCAATCAGGAAATTGTGAGTGCTGGAGGGCGCACGGTATGGGGAAATCCTTCTGAAGTCGGAAGTGTTGTAGGAGGGGAAGTGTTTGATGCGGTCTTGGACAACAATGGCAAGGATCTTGAGACCGTGAGGTTTGTTGAGTTAACTCTTGTTCTGAAATATCTGCAATGCTTGAGTTTTAGGCATCGTAAATATCATCAATGTTCACTTTCAGGCCGGTGATTGATTGGGCTAAGAGTTCAGGTGTGAAGCAATTCTTGTTCATCAGTAGTGCTGGAATCTACAAACCAACAGATGAACCTCCACATGTTGAAGGGGTATGTTGAACATTCTTATATCATCATCAGTATTTGTAAAACCATTATGGCAATGCAACTGCATAAAATTGAAGTAGCATGCACTGTGGAGTAGGATGTTGTTAAGGCTGATGCTGGTCACGCTGAGGTGGAGAAATACCTTGAAGAAACTTTTGGAAATTGGGCATCGTTCCGGCCACAGTACATTATTGGATCTGGCAACAACAAAGACTGTGAGGAGTGGTTTTTCGACAGTAAGAAAGAACACATTTCTTAAACTCTGCCATGTTTCAACAACTACTCTTGTAAAAAGAAAAACCTTTGCATTGTGATAATTGCAGGGATTGTTCGGGACAGACCAGTGCCAATTCCTGGCCCGGGGTTGCAACTCAGTAACTTATCTCATGCTAGGGACTTATCCTCGATGCTTACTCTAGCTGTTGAAAACCCAGAGGGTGCAAAGGGTACCATTTTCAACTGCGTCGGTGACCGTGCGGTGACTCTGGACGGAATCGCCAAACTCTGTGCTCAAGCTGCAGGACGCCCTGTTAACATTGTTCATTATGATCCAAAAGCTGTTGGAGTTGACGCGAAGAAAGCTTTCCCTTTCCGCACCTATGTAGCTTCTGATACCTTTTTATCTTCTGATACACTTTAAACCTGATCATAATGCATGGAAACACCCTATTTCTAAACACAAATCATTGAATTCTTGTAACAAAAATACCTATTTAGAATGTCTTTCAACCATTTAACGATCCTGTTTGTGTATTATGCAGCACTTCTATGCAGAACCCAGAGCAGCCAAAAGTAAATTGGGATGGGAATCAACGACGAAACTCCCAGAAGACCTAAAAGAACGGTTTGAGGAGTACGTAAAGATTGGGAGAGATAAGAAGTCAATCAAGTTCGAGGTAGATGATAAGATTTTAGAGGCATTGAAAGTTCCTGTGTCTGTGTGATCGATTCATATCCAAAATGTATGAAACATATATCGAACAAGATTGTAGCAAGATCTTTTTCATTCAATTCCAATGAGTTATTAACATAAATCGACTATTTCAATGATCTTTTACAAACACTTAAAAAGTAAAATGCTAACGGGTAAAGTGGCATCAGAGAAACATTTTCCTAACATAAAAAAAGAAAAAAAAAAGAAACTTGTAATGCTTTTAAGTTGCCCAGTTAGGATATCATAACTAAATTCATTCCAAATACCGCACCTAAACGAAATAACAGAATGTGTGGATAAAACTAAAACTTCAGTGTTTTAGAAACCCACGAAATAACCCCTTCTCAAACAATCCTTCTTCAAATTCAAATTTCAGTACATTCCCATTAAGATCTGGAAAGTACTTGTTTCCATGATTGAGTTTTGGGCCCCAATAATGGAAAATGTATCATCAAACTCCACATATTCCTGTGGTATTAAAGAGTAACAATATCATTGATTATCTCTTCTTAATCACAACAATAGCAATAAGTTGTGTTCTTAATAAACCCTAGCCAAAAAAATCCATTATCAGGTTTTTACAAAAAATACTTATTTTTACATTACATATAATCATTTCAACCAATTAAAAATAACAATAGCAAAATAAAGTTACAAATCTTGTTGTACAGAAACCCAATAAACCAAAAACAATCTTAGCTTGCCTAGATGAATGCATGAGATGTAATTTGAAAAAAGCTCCTGAAACACAATGGTTTTTATACAACCATGAAATCCAACCAGAAGCTAGGTTTAAGTGTTTGGCTTTGGTTTCGGAGTGCTTGGTCACAAACCCTATAAACCAAATGACCTTCTAATATCCTACAGCCTACAGAATGTCTTACTAATAGAAGCAACTATTACAAATAAAATAACACGTTTTCTAAAATACGCTAATTAGTCGGATAGTGACCATTTTGTAGAAATGTGTCAAATTTGTCTCCGTTTTTAGTTTTGTGTCAATTTCGTCCCCAAATTCATCAATCAAGTTCTTCCCGTTAATTTTCCAAAAACGACATTAAGAGTGAGCTGATGTGGCATAGGATAATGAATATGTGTCAAAATCCTTACTTGTACAGTGTCAAAATTCCTAATCCTCATTGTTGTCCTCTTCATCTTCATCGCAGAGGAAGTGATTTGCTGAAGAGGTGCTGGTTGAAGTTGACAATGTCTCGAAGTCGCAGTCAACCTTGCTCATCTTGTTCACGAGGGACACAAAACCACATTGTCTCTTTTCCTGGTGGTTGGTCTGGGGCATTTGGTGGAACACCAATATACCATTGTAGGGAGGTTGTAATCTTGAGAATGGCTCGAACGGTGAAGAATACTGGAAAATAATTTTGGACTTGTCCTAATTACAAGTTTTGATCTATGGGTTTCATTATTTTCCTGGTAAGATGAGTGTTCATTGAACCACCTAACAATAAACAAGTGCTCGTTGAACCACATAATAATAAAAAGGTTAAAATACTTTGTTAGTCCTCGTTTTTGTAACAAAATCTCAATTTGGTCCTCGTATTTTTATTAGTCTCAATTAGGTCATTATTTTTGTAAATTAGTATCAATTAGGTCATTTCCGTTAGTAGAGAACTAACACCGTTAAGTAGGGGCCACGTGTCATTTCCAGGTTTGTAGTGTGTCACGTGTCAATCTAATATGGTGACACATGTCAAATTATTGTATGAATCTCAATTTAGTCCTCATATTTGTTAATTTGATTCGATTTCAGTCCCAAATTTTTTTTAAAAAAAAAATTAATTTCATGTGCTCCAAAGTTAGAACAAATTTAATATTTTTTATAAATGTAATGATGATACTTTTATTACAAGTGATATTTCTATTACATATTTTTAACAATATTTAATTTATTTAAATTTATATTTTACATTAAACTTTATTTAAATTTTATTTTAAAATTA
>Ga0214543_1001674_pt1 | contig 43231 bp, 26 predicted proteins | sample CNSS2metaG_FD_160094 | JGI IMG/M metagenome (GOLD analysis project Ga0214543, IMG submission 160094) | Root nodule microbial communities from cowpea collected in UCLA plant growth center, Los Angeles, California, USA - CNSS2 | ecosystem: Host-associated > Plants > Roots > Nodule | place: USA...
GACACATTACATATATATATATATATATATATATATATATATATATATATATATATATAATACAGAGAACAAATACACTGTTCCAGAATTTACTACAAGTAAAAAAATGTGAATATTAATAATTTCATTAGTTCATGATCAATGACCAAATCCGAACCAGTTAATGTTATATAATTATGCAGCATCTAATGATATGGCAATAACTACTACATATTGATTTGCATAAACCAAATATTGAAATTTATAGGTTACATCCTCTATTAACTGCAGAAAGGTTTTATCTTTATATCTACATTACATATCGGGCAAATGTGCTGGTAGTAATACACCACATGGAAAGATACTGAGATTTCAAACAGTTGAGTGAAATAAACAGCGCATTCTATCATCAAAGTAAAACAGCATAAGCACGGTTCTCTAGTTCTCCAACAAATAAATGAACTGAGGTATCTTCGTAAGAAAGTATGTCACGATGCAACACAAAAAAGGAGGTGAAGATCAGTGGATATACCTTTTCCCATCAGGATTAAAAGCCAATGCGTTAATTGGTCCAAAATGCCCTTTCACACCCCCAATTTCTTCTTGAAGAATCTAATAAATGAAAAGAAAAAGAAATTAGACATTCAATATCATTACAGAAATCAACAAAGTATAGGAAAACAAAAAACTTACCTTATCAAAGAATTTGGCTTCAAATTTTCCAGCACGATGATCGGTAGTTGTAACAGCTGATGCGTCCTGACCACCTCCAATTACTACCTACACAGGGAATGGAATTCAGAACAGCATAACACCAAATAAAATATGAAATGAAACCAAATCAGATAGATGTTTAACGGGGTGCCATCAATTATGAAATATTTTGGAAGCGCCTTAATTTTATGAATTAGAGTGCTACAGGTATGAGTTAGTGGTGTACGGGGGAATAAATTGCAACCGAGAAAAAAAAAAGTGTAGGAAATACATCTAACCAGCTTTCCTAAAATCATAAGACCATGATTTCCAATCAATCAAATACAGCAGAGGGAAAATTACTTGAACATGACAGCAGCAGGTTAACTAATGTTTGAATGTGTAAATACATACATGATCAAGAAGAGGTGACATTGCAACTGCATTGACTGGGCGTTCTGTGACATAGGTCTTGATAAGAGTCAATGACCTCGTATCCCAAAGTCTAGCAGACTTATCAAGGGACCCAGTAAGAAAATGTGAACCGTCTGCAGACTTAGCAAGTGAAGTTACAGTCTTTTTATGGCCAGATTCCCTGTCAGACTCTTTGAGCAGTTTTCCCGTCTGCAAAGAAACGAAGCAACAGTGTTAGCAAAATGAAAAGAAGAAAAAAAGAGAGGGTGAAATGGAAAAGAAGTGACCTCAGAATCCCAAATACGAATAACAGCATCTTCGCCGGCACTGATAATGGTGGTGTTGAGGGGTCCCCAAATGGCTCTATTTATCCTTCCCTGAGGACCCTTAATGAGAAGCACAGATTCCCCGGTCTCTGAGAAAGCGAAGGAAGAAAGCATTGGCAATAAAACAAAGAGAAGAAAGAAAATGAGTAAGGAGTAAGACGTTAAGTTACGTTGGGTTGGATCGTTAGCAATGCGTTTGACATGGATTGCAGAGGGCAATTCCATAAAGGGATCAGTGGTGATAACGGCGAGCTTATCGCCGACGGAGAAATCAACGGACCTGGCGGGAGAATCGAAATTGAAGCTGTACAATTGATGCCCAGTTTGGACGCTCCATAGTTTGGCGCTCTGGTCTGCACTTCCCGTGATGAGTCGAGTCGAATCTCCTGAAATTGAAATTGAGAATGAGATAGGGATTGAAATTGAAATTGAAATGAAAACGAAGTGAGAAACTTGCTTGAGACGTCGCAAGACCAAACGGCGCCGTTGTGGCCGCGAAAAGTGCCCAAGCGTTCGCCGTTGTCGGAAAACCAGAGGGTGGGGTTGTGGTCCTTGGCGCAGGAGAAGAGGAGATCGCCGTCCCTGTTGTATTTGAGGAAGGTCAGTGGCCTCTCGTGACCTTTCATCAATATTGGCCTCATATTTCCACAATCTCAATGCTCTTTCGTTTCTTCAAACTTCAGAGTTCAGATTTCAGAGTTCAGAAGCACTCACTCGCTTCCGACCTCTGCGTCTCGCCGTCGTGTTTGGGAGGGGATTGTGTCCTCTGTTAGGGTTCTCTCTTTCTCTCATCATATTTTGCTATTTTATTTCATAAAATTATTATTATACACCATAAATACTCTCATTTGCAATTCCAACATCTCTTTGAAAATAAAATCTTGTTATTCAATAATTTCAAGAACTGAATTATAATTTATTTTAATTTACAAACTGGATAAAATTATTTTAAACTGTTTATATCAATTTTATTTTATGCATTAAAAAAAATATTTATTTAGATTAGATATTAAAGTTTCAAATAATGATAAATTTTAATTTCACTTACAATAAACTAAATATACATTTAACCTAAATTTAATAATCCTTTATATTACCATTGTGGTTCGTGGATCTTTAAATGGATTGGTTGCCCGGATGGCAATATGGGCCAAGTCTCCAACCCATAAAAAAGGGTGGGCCGGGTCAGTCTGTCGGTACACTTTTTAAAAGTGGGTAGATTGAAAGAAAGAGCCACTTAAATTAAAGTGAATAATTTTAGTTTAACCAATTTATTTCACGATTTAAGTGAGTTTATGTAGCACCAACTCATTAGCGTGTGAATTTATTTATTTTTAAAAATAATATAATTTCATTAGAGTTATATATCAAATCACTAAAATTAAAAATTGAAAACAATTTGTTTATCTCTAAAAAGATATATATATTTATTTATTTATATTTTTTAGGTTTTCATCTTTTTTAAGTAGACTGGTCTAATATTAGTACTAAAGGGTCCCCATAAAGGTGAGGGCTGGACCTTAAAAAACCATCAGATTTGGGTCCAATAGTTGGATATCAACATTCTCATCCTATGGACCAAAAACACCCACGTGGCAACCGCAACTCTACAACTAGACAAATATCTGTTGTGCTATTTGAGAAACTTTATCACTTAGCTTCGTAAGAGTCTCTGATCTTATTACAATATCAAGAAGAAGAAGAAACTTGATTAGCACACATAAGTAGAAGTACAACTATCTTTTATCGAGAAAATCGTAATTGTTGACTAACTTTATGGTTTAGTTATAAAAGTAAGTCGACTTACATAATTAAAGTTCCACGCTGCCTAGGAACATATAACTTCTTCCATCCTCCTTATTATAACATACTATCAACTTAATTATATGCTAAAAAATAGTTAATCTTTATAATTTTTCAAAATATAATATTAACTTACTCTACCTTTATCTTTAACAATAAATCCTTCATATTTATACATGTATTATAAATTAAAAAAAAAAATTACAGCAATTGATGCATTCCACCAAGTGTCTTGACTGCTAAAAGAGAAATCTTTTAACTGTACAAAAGTCTTATGTCGATTATTTACTATCCACCAAAATCATTCATCTTTATCTATTATCAATAATTATGTCATGTACTGAAAGAGATGTGTAGATAGGTGTGGGTTAATATAATTACAAATTGCAATTATAATAGTGAAGAAGAAGAAGAGAAGCATGAATGTGTAGTGTATGAGTTAAGAGTCGGAGCTTTAGGTTCTTTGCAAATTGCAGACAGAAAGAAAAGTTTCAAACAGTTGGTGTGCGCTGTAATGGGTTGGCTTGGTCTTTGGCTGTACAATTCTCTCTTCTATTCTCTTCTCTTTTCTTCTCTTCTCACAAAGTTCTGCTCTGCTCAGTCCTCAACCTAAAGTTGGAGACAGCTACGCCTACCCCACCTCCCAAATATGTTACATTTTCCACAACTCCTTCTCATTATATCTTTTCTTCTTCTACCCTCCCAACATAAACAAACCCCACATTCTTCACTCATATCACCACACTGCCATTCCCATCCACCTCCCAAATTATATCATTGCAACCTCACACCGTTTTCACTAATCATTTCTTTAAAACACACACTGCAAACATATACCTGCTGCATCCACTTTATATACATCTCTGTAAGTAATCACTTGGTTAATACCTTTTACCTTTGTCATCTAATGACAGAAATGTTATCATAGTCTCAACTCTTTTGCGTGTGTAGTATGATGTGATTGACCAGGAACAAGGGCCAATTATATTACTTTTTAATGACTAACATCGTAAGAAAAATCAGACATGTTTTATGTAAAACTGTGTCATGCAAACAAGGTTCCTGGGAGATTCTTAGAATGTCCAGAAATTCAGAGAGTAACACGTTAGTGAGTGAGGTGAGGTGTAGCTAGTTCCCCCAATACGCAATCTTATAGGGGTGGACCATGGAATCTAGGTCCATGTGAGGTGTGAGGTGGGGTTATAATACAAGTGACACTGGACCAAACATGAAAGAAAAATGTTTGTGATAGGTTAGTGACGCGTCATGGTGCATCGTTGCAGCATCACACTGTAATTAATGTGCATAAGTTTTGTTGGTAAAACTAGTGGTGAATAGTGGAGTTTGAAATTGTGCAGTTTTGGGCAATGGTTGTGAATGGGGTGTTATTATGTTATAGAGAGATTGGTGTAATGGAAGTGGAAGATGGAAAAAATGAATGATAAAATGACATGGTGGAAGGAGAAATAATGATCCCCACTGCATAAAAAGAGGTTTTATTAAAATGGGTGTCTGACTGCAACTATTCCTCTTTAATTTATGCTACTTAATGTACTTTAATTTCTGTGATCATATGCACACAAGTTGTCAGAGATATGTGGTGGAGAAGCTCAACACTTTTCTACAAAATTACCCTTATACACCGAAATATTGGTTTTACCTTGATAAATAATTTTATACTTCAAATAAGCAAATAATATAAATGCTGATAATTTATATCTCTTCAAAAAAAATTATAATTACCCCCTAAGTTTAAAAAATTTCTGAACACATCATAAAGTTCATTCGTGGGGGCTGTTGGTGGCCATGGCTATGATACCCATCAAAGGGATTCTCTTATATAATTCATTTTGTGCTTTTATTAAAGGAGGTGTTTAAATTTGTATTATGCTTTAATTGATAATTATTTTAAATATAATTGTAAACATCGTTAATATTAAATCAATGCTATCGTGTATACAATATAGTTTATAATCAGATAACGGTTGGTAGAATATTCTCATTAAGTTTTATCTGGAATAAAATTGTTAAAATAAAATCTATAACTATATATAAAAGGATTCTCTCTTTTGTGTTCACATTTTATAATTTCAACTTTATCCTTTATAATTTAATTATTTATTAAATCTTTAAAAATTAACGGTTATTTTTACAAGTTTTTATAAAACTATTTACTTATCTCCTTCTTCTTTTTCCTACTATTCATCAACAGTTATTTTTTTAATATTTTCTCCATATATTTTATTTTATTTTTTATAAATATACTTTTATTTTGTTTATTAAATTAATAACATTACAATATCATTAATTATTAATATAATTCAAAAAATACATACAGACAGACGCTATCACGCCTGTGTTTACATTAGTATACAAGAAAATTAATTATGTAACAACAGTATCAAATAATTTGATATAAATTATTCGACTTCAAGTGTCTTAAGAATCACACCTACCGTCAGTACTTTTTTATACTTAACACATTTTTGTAAATGTACTCTGTATTATTTGTTGAAAACTATTAAAAATAAAATAATCATGTCATCTCTCTTGATTAATAATTTTCAATAAATAAAACAGCGCGTCAGAAAATATGATTTTGTTTATTATTAAGTTAAGAATTCTAATATTTTTTACCAACACAATACCATAATTCTTATTATTTACTTAAAATATTATTATTTTATTAAAATTGAACACATTTCCGAAGTGTATTATAATTTACATAACAGGTTGAACCAACTCAATTACATGTTGACGTGATTATTTATGTTATACATTAACAAAAAATTAAAATGTGTATTATAATTAAAATGTACAGGTTCCTAACGAATATACCGAGGATTGTATTTATATGCAATGTGTTATTCATTGAAAGTGATTAACATAATTAAGGTTTTTAGTTTTGATTAATCACAATTATCCTTTTAATACGAGATAAGGCAGCACGCCTTGTTTCAAAAGTCCGACACAATGTAAACATGAGTAATGAATGTTGTGAGGGTCACCGCCACATAATCAAAATAACTTGCCAAAAACATGCTTACAATCAAATAATCGAGTTAATTAGTAGAATAAACTAGTTTCTTCCAAGAACCAACTACAAAAGTCAATAGTTAGTATTCGCATTTTATAAATTATATTTTACTCCTATAAATAACATTACAAACTATTATTTCTCTACATAATTTTAAAAAATATATATCTATTTTACTTTTCTTTTCTATAATTATCTTATCCAAAATAATTTACTTTCCAAAGTCTCCATTGTCTTCCCAATTTGGATTTTTTCTAGATTTTTTGGTGCTGTTTTTTATTATGTCTTCATAATACATTAATTACCACTAATTTTAATGTTTTAAAATGTATTAAAAAAATAAAAAAAATATTTAAAATATCAACACAGTATAATTTTAATGATCAACAAAAAACAGTACGGAATAAAAATTCAATAAAAAATCTGAACTCGCAAAACATCCTTAATATTTAATTGGGTTTAAAATTTTGTTTGAATTAGAATCTTCCTTCATCAAGAAAATGGATAAGTGTTATAGCAGTAGAAAAGAAAAATAATTGAATTAAATATTTGAAGAAGAAGCTTTATAATAAATATCTTAAATAAAATCTTAAATAACACCTGAATTTGAATTTATTAATGTGACTCAATTCACGCAATCTGTTATGACCAATTAGTGAAAACGCATCTAGTGCATGTATTATTTATTTATTTTTATTGTAGTTTCTTTTCAATAAAATATACGGGATTATTTTCATATGAATCATCTCTTATTTATTTTGTCTTCATCCTTTGTAGTTATTAGCATACTTTTTTAATATTTTGATTTTATTTAAATGCTTTTAACGACATTATTGTGATTGACCTAATAAATAAACTCAAATTCTCTGTGATTTTGTCTTAAATTACTTAACTCGGTGTTGATCTATAATTCTACATAATCCTTCGACCTCAGATGCTTAAGCCTTAAGACTAGAAAACTCTTAAAAGACTAAAAAAATGACTTTCATTCTATTTTTATTTGGTTGATGACCTAAATGATTATTACTTGGCTTGATCTTGGTCCATAATACCGTCAATTAAGAAAAAATAAAATCATAACTTAATAACCAATAAAAAAAAGTTGAGAATATTGCAACTATAACAAAATAAATGTAAAAAAAAACTTTGACATCTCTAAAAAAATAAATACACGAAGAAATATACTTTACCAACTCCTCCTTGTAAGATATATTCTTGAAAAGTTTCAATGAACGTGGCTTACAAATTGAATTCATTAATTTTTCGAAGTTAAATTAAGCAGCATCTATTTATTAATTTGAACCACTAATTACATCAATCACGTAGTTCTTCCCCTTTATATTAGTCCCGCCTCCCCAAACTTTGATATTTGAATTTAATTGGCTGAAAGAGATATTTTTTGACGTTTTTTTTTCATTCGGAAAATTCAAACTTCCGAGTCACCAAATGTCGGCCTCCATTTATATTAGTATAAAAGATAAAATAATAAAATATAATTTTTTTATTAACATGAAGAAATTTTTAATATTCATTTGCTTCTTCAAAATAACCTAAAAAGCACTTATGAATAACTAAAAGGGTATTTGACATCATTTAAAATTATTCAGCATAAGCTTTTAATTCTTATCAGAGTCAAGTGGCATTTCTAAAATAGATAAAAAAAGATACTTTTATTATTTGAATTGAAATGTCATTTTTATTGAGTTGAGATGTCTTTTTCTGTAAGCTTTAGAGCAGTAAGTGAAGTTGCTTGTAAAATACTCCTAAATATATATATTTTATTTATAGTATTTGCATTATCCTTAGTCAAGTTCAAATACAATTTTAATACCTAATTAGGATATTATTGACGGCTGAAGTGTCGTGGAATGAATCTAATCTCCGTTATTATTCCTGGAATTTGTAGGTTAATTTTGAAAATGTTAATTTAAGAAAATGACACTAAAGTGTACCTAAATAAAATTTGATCTGACGTGGAAAGTTAAGGTATACGCGTGTTTTGTGAATGAGAAACCGCCATTGGACAGTTGACCGTTGACTTCCCTCCAACACACTGTTGGCGCCATTTTCCGTTCCGTTTTGGGGGCAGTGCGGTTCAAAATGGAGATTAGAGTAGCTGGTAGAGGGGCAAATATGTAATTTAAGGAAAATACGAGGGTAATAATGCACCCCACACCACACCTCATGTCTCCTCAAAATAATAGAAAGTGCAAAGACGAAGGAACATAATAATAGTTGCTGCATCATCCACTCCCACGCCCCCATGATTGCGCGTGGGCACAAACACATACCTATTCACTATTTACTCTTAATCATAGGCACGTCGATTACACTTACACTTACACACCTTATCATCCGGTTCGCTTCTGCTCCAAACCCGGTCTACCCGCCCAAAATACGAAGAAAGGGAGAGGGAAAAGTAAATTACTAAACTATCCTTTGTTGTGAGGGCATGTTGATAAATAAAGATAATTTTAGTTTATAATTGTTGAGAAGTTAAAAGGTGATGTTAAAGTATGAGAAGTTGTGAGTTTAGTAAGACGTATAAATATAATTAAATGCAGGGCACATAATTAATATAGTGATAAATATAATTAAATGCATATGAGGTAATGGATGGGATCGAACCAGAAGAAGCATAAGCCGAAGAAGTGTGGTCCGGTTTGAGATTTGATATTGTTAAAGAAAAGAAAGGAAAATTGAGATTGAATAATGGAAGCAGGTGGGGGCTGCTCTGTATATAATTCATGTCCTTATTATGTGAGGCCCTTTCCTCTTTTTCCAACTTTTGCTTTCTCTTCCCTCTCAATTCTCTCTCTCTTTCTCTCTCATTTTTTTTTGATCTCTGACCTAATTGTCTCTCTTCTCTTCTCTTCCCTTCTCATCAACATCACCACACCCCAGAGAACATATCCCTCTAAATTTAGCGGGTATTTCTCATCATCTTCTTCTTCTTCTTCCCCCGTCACCTAGATCTCTCTCTCTCTCTACACACTCATTGTTTGACAAAATAACACTGGGAAGTTTTGTCATAGCTCAGCTGACTCTAGCTACAGATAATAAGATTAAGATCATCACCCACCGCAACACCACACAGGATTCAACTCTTTTCATTGCTTCTCTCGATCCCAAGAATTCAACATGACTCCAGTTAATTTGGCAGGCCAGTTTGGTGACACCACATACACTAAGGTCTTTGTTGGAGGCTTGGCCTGGGAGACCCAAAAGGAGACCATGAAGAAGTATTTTGAGCAATTTGGTGAGATCTTGGAGGCTGTTGTCATCACTGACAAAGCTACTGGAAGATCTAAAGGCTATGGATTTGTATGTTCATATCTCTCTCTATCTCCTTTTCCTTATATTCATATAAATTAATTCTTTTGTCCAATTCCTATTACATACCACCACCCACCTAGATCTCAACTTTAAATGAAACAATATGTGTACTGTGTCACAAGGATGTTCATTATTTTCGTTTCAGGTTACATTTCGCGAACCAGAAGCTGCCATGAGAGCTTGTGTAGATGCTGCTCCTGTAATCGACGGAAGGAGGGCCAACTGCAACCTTGCTTCTTTGGGTGTCCAGAGATCTAAGCCTTCAACCCCAAAGCATGGTTCGTATACAAAATTTGTTCTTCTCTATCTTCTCCTTCTCCTTCTTCTTCATCATCCCAGTTCTTATTATCTCATTGACATGATGTATCAGATATCCCATAAGTCGCATAAAATCTTCTCTTTTTAGTCTGTCACTGTTGAAAGATGCTATAGCTCTAACATTTCTCAAACTATTCTCATCCATATACCCCACGTACATGCTCGTTAATGGATATTCCTCCCGAAAATTATTAGTGTGTTTGAGTGAAATCCAAGTCATGATATCTGCGTCGAAATATTCTTTGATAAAAATGGAAGACAACACAGCTACATGACAGCTAAGATTGAATATTCTTCCAGAGTGGAAAGTTCTATTATGTTTTATCCAAGAGAGAAGAGAGTTTTATTTCATGTATATTTTTGGGAAACAAATGGAAGAAGAAATGTCCCTAAGAAGCATGGAACCAAAGCAGTACGTCCACTGCATTTGTTGCCTTTAGTTATTTTTCGGCCATGTTTTTTTCCACTGAAAAACAACCCAATGTACTATAATCAATAATACATGTTCTTTTATTATACATATACATACATAACTGGAACTATTTCTATGATGTGTTTGTTTTGTTGATGATGTTATTAGTATAAATTAATAAACATATTTGGCAGGAGGAGGAGGGAGGAACTTCAGAGTAATGGGTTCTTTCCAGACAGGATTTGGAGGAGGAGTGGGATCAGCTTTTCCTTCAGCAGCAACCTTCCCTCATTATGCCATCCAGCAAGGGATACCTTATAATGTTTATGGGTATGAATATGCTTTATCTCTTTATAGCATGCTACTCCTTTTTCTTTCTCTCTCTCTCTCTCTCTCTCTCTCTCTCTCCCTCCTCTACAGTTGTACTACTAAGGTGGGATCATGGCACGTGCATGCCAACTCATTCACAACAAAAACTCCCAAACATATTTTTTACTCACCTTACCTTGCCTTGCCATTGCCACCCACTTCATCTCTATTCTTTTCACACAATCAACCTACACATCATACCTATGCACTAGAGAGAGACTTTTTTTCTATCACTCTCATGTGCGAGGCCAAAGAAAAAGGACTATGCACCACTGTGAATAATCTTTCACGTCCTTTGACCTTTATCTGTGTACGCGTTTAGTTTGACGATGGTGCATGTAAACACCACATGCACCATGTCTGCACTACCCTCTCTTATTATTGCTTCACATTCTAACCCTTTTCTTTCCTTATTCTTTTATCACTATTTTCAGGTACTCTCCTTACTCGCCGGATTACACTTACCCTACGGTTTGTACATTTTTTACTTTCACTTTTACTTTTTTTTTCCTCTTTGTCTACACTAATTCTTTTACTTAGGATGCGTTTTCTTGCGTAGCTTTTAGGAGGACACACTACCTTTTGAACCTGAAATCAAACTGTTTCTTTCCACTGTCCTCCCACCCTCCCTCTCTCTCTCTCTCTTCTTTTTACATTGCATTCAAATATATTTAGATTTCTAAAAATAACCATAGTCTAAAACAATCTCCTAAATCCTCTAAGATATATTATCCTATGTTTTCTCCTTTTTATCGTTAAATATACTATTATCTTTTCTAATCATCCATTCCTATTTAATATGAGTACAGTTACAACTTGCAATCTATAACACATTAAACCGAGTTTTGGAAAATTTTCAATATTTGAAATTCGGTACTTCAACAAATCTTCATCGTCGTAAAGAACATGTTGGACTCATCAAAAGTAAACATGCTCTTAACTACTTGCAACAAAACAACCTATAAGACCCGTTACATTTTTAGTATTGTAAGTATAATGGGTTTATTAGTGTTATGAAAATGATGAATCACGCATACTTATGTGTCTCTATTTCTATATGCAATAGACTGTATGTAAACGATAAAGCTATTTTTTTATGAAATAAAATAAATAGATAATTATAATTAAATATTATTATAAATAATAAAAACTAAAACGCGTAAGTAGCATAATATATAAATTTAAATAATCCGTGATTATAAGAAATAAAATTCCAAAAAATGCATGCATAATAAAGCAAAGGAATGAATGGATGAAATGAAACAAAAGAAGGGTGGGTAGTGTACGATGTATGAGGGTAGGGTGGTAATTGTGTGGGAGCTTTCACTATTTATGTGGGGATGAAGTTTTTCTTGGACAACACATAATTGTACCCTACAAAATGTGGAAATGAAGGTGGTAAGTCGGTGCATACGCACTGTTTGTATAATTGATTCCCTTCCCTTGGGACAACCAAAGGAGTAATGAGTGAGTGAGGCTTAGTCAAAGTGTTGCCTGTCCTGTCTTTTCCCCCCAATATTATTTCTTTTTTCTTCAAGAGGTGAAGTTTGTGGTCCATTTCTTCTGAGTCATGTGCTACGCATACTTTCACAGTCTTCTAAATTCAAGTGCTTCTGCACTGCACACACCCACATTTTTTAATCAAAGGCATGCTGCTGCGAATGCTAGTGGTCCACCTTTTAATAAACTAGAATGATAACGAAATCTTGCTGACGAGGTAGAATAATAATAAAGTAATTAAATTGTTGGAATCTAGTATTGAAAAATGGAAAATGGCATGCATGGTGCAGAGCTACTATGGTGTGTATGGAGGAGCAACAGCACAGTACCCGGTTTATGGAAGCGGGCCAGGAGGGATGATGACGGGTGCTGCAGCTTTCTACCCGTATCTGCAGTACGGCGGAGAAGGGAGTGGCGGCGGTGGCACAAGCGGGGGCTATAGTTCCGGGCAGGGTTACGGTGTGAACTATGCCCCTCACCTCTTTCAGTATTCACCGATTGCTTCCACTGCAGCAGGTGCCTATGCCCAGCACTACGGAACACCCATGTCTCTTGCTCCTTCCCCTGCCTTGCAATCAGGTTTGGTTTCTGCTCCTTTTCTTTCGTTCCCATTCCAATTCACGAGTGATTAATGGGGCGCTAACATCTTTGACAGTGTGTTTCGCTGTGCCGCAGGCGTGACCATGTCTCTTCAAGCTCCAATTCCTCATCGCTAGAGACTCATCTCAAACTAGCTATGTCAAAACTTCCCAGTTGCTTCTTGAAGTCTCTCGTCCTCATCGTCATCACCACCATCATCATCATCATCATCAACCTTTGCCCTAACCATGGTGCTCTCTCTCACACACACCCACTCTTTCACTAACACAATGCAAAGTCCATCAATGGCATTTGGGCTTTTCCAGCATATATAAGAAGCCCCCCGTAGGGGCGAAAATGTTCCTCCACATCTGGAGAGTCATGCATTTCTTTTTCTCAAAAAAATGTTGCATCTTGAATGAAGGGTTCCCTCAGGTGAACCGCCGAACCAACAGTGGCCGGCCACCGGAAATGGCTGGCTGAGTTGTTGGAAAAAAAGAACAGCAAAGCTTGGCCCTGGAAAGGCCGAGCCCAAAAGAACCATCTTCTTGACTTGCGCCCAAGGAGGGCTAAGTAAAAGTGTAGAATGGTTTGAAAAATTGTAAATGGGAAAGTAGCTCATCAACTAGAAATGAAGTTAGTTCTGCAAAAATAGGTATTCCCTCCAATCACTGCTATAATCACCTCTGCATGAAGAGGAACTTTTAGCAATCATGGACATTGGATGTCCCAGCTTTTTTGTATGGTAACATCTAGCTAGTCTTAGGCCTTAGTGTTAGGATCAGTCATGTCTTTATAAATATGTTTTCTTTTCTCAACTTCATTTCAATTTTCTCAAAAACGAGTTTTAACCAACCAATCAATTCACAATCTTCCCTTTGGGTAAGGGGAGCCAATATCTAACTACTGTTTTTTTGTTCTTGGTTTTTCCTGTAAATTGAATGTGGCTAAACTATGGGAGTTTAAGCCCAATCCACTAATCCTTAGGAGGGATAGTGTTTTATTTTCCCTTTTAGCATAAGTAGTAGTAGATTTCATCATCATGTTGAGAACTGCATCAATGGATGTAGAACTCAAAACACTTGCATGTAACCCTGGGAGATATTTTGGTTCCCTTGGGTACTTCACTTACTCACCAACCATGGTTAGGACATAGGTGAATCTCATCACTCTCTGTCTCTCTCTCTCTCTTTCTCTCTTCTCTCTTCTCTCTGCTTTTCTATCTGCCAACTTTTACATCGAGATGGACCTTGATACTCTATTAATTATATGTTTAAGCCTATATGGTTTGGATTGTAATTAGGAATACTGAAGTAGGAGGATTTCATTCTCTATCCATGTCGGATGAGAATGGATTTGCTACTCATTCTACTATGTCTTTAATTTCATGTTATGCTTGCTTCTGTTCAACCTATGTCAACATAAGCAAATCAAGTTAATTCTTCCACCAATGTTCACTCAAACACATTTTATTTATTAATTATATGTGCTAAATCTGAGGTTTACTTATTAAATCTTGTTGTATTCCTCTTCAACCTCAAAATTAGTTTTTATTTTCACTCTCTATACACATCATAAATGAAACCTTTCAAGACCACCCTCTTAGTTTATCCAAACGCTTTTGCATACATATATACCACTGAGACTCCTCTTTTCTATTATAGATCCATGCTTACAATTGTATATTATTATTTTAACTCAATATAACAAAGAGTACTTTACAAACTCATACAATTATTTTTATATGAAATTGTTGAATTTAGTACTTCTAATGTTGTCAAGTCCACTGTATAAGGTGATATTTCATGGAACTTATAATGTATTACCTAAAGTTAGTCTCTATTAGAAGGGTCGTGTGTTGCTTCGATTCTATACGTTTTTTTTCAAGATATAATTTTTTCAATCATATGAATTCTAAAGATCTTAACGAATAATTAACTCCTTCATGATGAAATTAAAGTCCTTTTTTAAAACCTGAGAATTCTTTTCATCATCAACTCTCAGAAATTGTTCCCAAACAAAATCTGAATCATTGACTGATATGATTTAAATTTAAAGTTGGGGTATTTTTCAACTGGATTCAACTTTAAGTTCACAAAATAAGCATTCCTCTTATTTTAAGCTAAAAAATTCAAATCAGGAGAATGTATTATGGAGAGTTTAACAACTTACTTATTCTATTCTGTTCCTCTTAATAGTTAAGTAAGGCACTGATAGTGCAGTATTTCTCCGTAGCTTGATGTAACATATGTTGCTGTTAAATCTACTCTTGATTTAACAATAGTAGAGATTAAAGATGAATCAAAATTCGTGACAGTAGATCAAAGCCTCTAATGAACAAAAATATCTTATATTTTTCTAGCAACAACTTTACACTTGGTTTATGTGTGATCAATTGTGTATGACTGTATATCAACGTTTGTTATAACCTGGTTTGTATTTATGATTTTTGGTTAATGGATGTTTAGACGTGAAAGTGATCATACATATTCACTTGAGCCCAAAATGTAACAAATTACATTATGCATTGTGCACTATTTTTTTTATTTTTACGGCACACCGTTATAATGTCACTTCTTAGCTATGCTTGTAATTATCTTTGCAAATGTGTGAAATTGTTAAAAATTGAGTTGGTCTCAAAGTTTCTAAATAATATAAATCGAACAACTAAAATAATTTTACGATAATAAATTATCTTATTTAAACCTTTTTCTATAAATATTACTAAAGCTAAACCTAAATAAAAAATATGACTATTTTGAATTCAACATCTTAAAAATTAATAAATTTATTATTTTTTATATATTACTTTCATGTCTTCTTAATCTATCATATTATCTATCGGTCGAACAAATCTGATATATTATCTATTAACTTTGTATTCTTATAAAAAAACCTATGAAGTTTGCATTTCAGTTATATATTATGAGATTGTTATCTTTAATTGATATAGACTTAGAAGAGCTCCCGTAAATATCCGATAATGTTTTGTTTCTTTGGCTCGGTCAAGGCCTGCTGTGTTTTTATTCACATATGCAGGCATAGGCATATTCTGTTGTGTTTCACAAAGCTAATAGAATAACAGTAATTCAACAAATGTTTCTCAGTTTCGGAGAATCCAACAAATGTTGTCTTGTTTTTTTTCCCGTTCTTGCTCTGAAGCTTAATTTAGTGACCATTCTCAGAAAAGCTCTAAGAAAGAGGAAGAGTATATCTATATGTATCAGATATTGGTGAAACCATCGTATCTCAGATATGTCTGAAGAGGCTATGGAGTGGTCACCAGAGAATTCAGTAGTCTCAGGATTCAAGGAAGAGTCTTCTGAACATTCTCCATCTGAGAAGTGGTTAAAAACCAGCAAAATTACTCCATTTATTCAACTGGATATTCAATCTGAGTTGATTGAACAAAATAATTCAGACCATCTTGGATATGGCCATAGCCACCACACTCCCGAAGCTGGTGAAAAACATCAGGCCTTAAAATCACATGCAGTAACCAATACAGAAAAGACATACACTGTGACCAGAAGAAAAGAAAAGCTATCGAGTATTCTACTTCCACTGTCTGCAGCTTCGTACTACAGTGGAGTATCACCGCAAATGGAAATTGTTGAATCATGTCAAACCATTGAGAAGCTAAACGAATATTTGAAAGCAAGAAAGGATGATGTCAATGCTGGTGTACCAGGCAAATTCTTACGTGCAGTAATGGGTTCAGATGGTGTTGGTAATTTCTATTTCTTAACAGAATCTTGTGAACATGAATCCATGATTTTTCTGATCACTATTTTGTTCTGGAATAATATATTGTAAATGTAACTGTTAACAGATGTAGGAACTGTGGCTTCAATCATCACGTATTCCTTCTACCTAGATGTAACTTCAGAGAGCGATCAATACTGCACAGTACCAATCATTAACATTAACAGGACAAATCTTGGTTCGCATGTTGAACTCAAGTGGTTGCTTGATTCATGTCATATTGATCAGTCATCCTTGATTTTTGCAGATGAGGTTAGTTTGACGAGACTGTTCTACAATTATAATTTTGAAAATATGTACTTACATCAAATTAGGCCTGCTTTTTATTTTTGGATAAACCAAAGATATTAATTATTAAAGCTATGAGGGAGTCTTAAACACCATTTTTTTCCCCTGTGTGTACACTCCAAAAGAATGCTTAATTATTTGAATAAATTTCACAGATTGATTTGTGTTACTATGATCTATTTGGGAGTCTTAAGATCGTACTGTTGAAGGGAAGCAAGATTAAGCAAGAGGTAACAAATTATGCAGTGGACACAATGTTCAGCTCTGGTTATGATATCAGAAAATTACTGATATTATGTTCTTTTGAAAGCAGAAATTGAAGCATGCTGTGGTTGAAAATTTTCACAGCAGAAAGGTTAATTTACTGCACCTTTTTCAACCATTTTATACACTTTTTTTTTTTAATATTTAAGAACTAATGCATACCATCCATAAAACTCTTATTTCTCAGGGTGAGACAATATATCCATGGGTTAAAACTGTCATCACAGGCGAGGTGGGCCTTAAATTCCCCACACAATTTCAGTGATATCTCCTCTTGTATTTATGGTTATCATATTTTCCTCAATTTCAGTTTTAATCTTTATATTTTAAAAGTTCAACATCTAGGTACTTGTAATTTTACATGTTTAAATTTTACTCTGATGCCTTTAGTTTTACTTTATTAGGTTTTTACCTGGTGTGCTTTGTTGATGTTCTACTCCATCTATGATCTATTATATCATTCACTAGTCCAAATGATAAAAATTATTAAAATTCTGCATATATTTACATGGAACTGTATGAATCTATAAGTAAATGATGCTACTCAAAACTGCACATACTTACTATGATGTTTAGAGCTTTCAACTTGAAGGATTAAAACAGCTGAACAAGTATTAGCAGAAGCTTTTTATATAATGTGAACTGATGGTGAATGATATAGAAGAATAATCTGTTTCTTCCATGGATGTATCATTATAAAGTCTCAGTTCTCGTTTAACCCTTTAACCATTGCTACAGGAATGCTCTTCTTGCACGGCCATAGCAGACAAATTTGTAAATTATTCGCCTGAAATTTTGGCTAGCAAATCATTCAGTAAACTTCTGGTACTTCAAACTTACCTTTTTCTGATGTTTTAATGTAATTTCTAAGACTATAGAAACATTTTCTCTGAGAAAGAAAGAAAAGAAGGTTCATGCAATTATAAGAGTGTTGTTATTCAACAGTTGGTAGCATGATTCATGCCGATTTTAGTGGTGTTGACATACACCATGCTATTCACTTGACTTGTATTGTTTTTTTTGTCTTGTTTGGTTGTTGTGTCCCTCATGTCTACCCAAAAATTAAAATGAATTTTTGTCTCATCTTTGATTCCTGTGAATGGTTGCAGCTAGCTGGCATTCTTTTAGATACTGCGAATCTAAGGGACCCTGCCTGCACCTCTAAAGATAAGTACACGGCTTCATTATTGATCAATGGTGCTGGTCGTTATGGCTGCAATGGCTTTTACCAATTATGTATGCCCCCACACCATTTTCTATTATTTTGGATCTTCACATGCTACTGCTATTGTTCAATCTTCTTGGTTTAGTTGCTGTGTATGTTGAAGTGTTTGTGATTTTCAGTGAAGTACAAAATGCATGACCTTTCCTCCCTCCAAGTAGCAGATATCTTGTGGAAGGACTTCAAAAAGTGGACAGGACAAGGTATTCACTTTTGTTTGTGTATATAAATAAACAAAGGTACCTTTCATAAATGCTTTCATAAATGAGTGTAATGAAATGACATAACATTACTTTCGATTCTCTCTCTGTTGATCTTCTGCCTGTCGGCAGTGTAGATCTATTCACCAATATTCATAAGCTACAATTTTAACTGTATTGCAGTTTCCATTCTAATTTATTTTGGTTCTGTTTCTAAATATTGTTACATAATCCCAAAAACATCATAGTTTTAATCAATCAACATGTACCATGTAATCAACCAAAGGAGGTTGTATGTTAAAATCTAATCCTTTAACAAAAATTTACTATTTTTGTGTGATGGGGTAATAAAGCAGAGAGTGGAGATTCAAGGTCATTGCAAATTGGCATGAGTTGCATCGGAATTTCAATTGGACAGCTTCTTTCTCGCGCAGAAAATCTTGCACAAGAAATAACACGATTTCAGTGTCAGTCTCCATTATTCAACTTTGCAATTCAAACTTTCCATCTGGTTTTTCAGACGCAATGCATTTCTAACTTTTATTACTTTGTTCTGCTTCAGTGTATGAGAAACTTCGAGCACTTATTGTGGTTTCGGGGTATTTTACTGATGAAAAGAACTTCAAGGTTTGTTACTACTTATGGTAATCAAACTCTGAATTTACATCTTATATTTTACTAACTTTTCTTCTAACAGTTAGCTAAATAATTATATTGGACACTGCAACACACAACAATAGTAATTATATTTCACAACATGTGTTTGTGTTCTGTCCAATTGAAACATTGAAACTGAAGAAGCTTTGTATGAATATGATTGAATGTGACAGAGAGAAGTTTTGATTTGCACGGAATCTACGAAGCTGTTAGAGAGTTTGCTCTTTTTCTTCGATTTTAATGCTTCGCGGCTGCCACTCAAAGCTATGCACTTTCCAGGTGGGTTTCACCTTTTTCTTCCTCCAAAACTACTTTGTTCTATTTATTTATTTTTTTGATTTAGACATGCATAATGTTAGTATCTTTAAAATTAAATAAATCTAGTCATTTCATTGAATTTTGTTGTTTTGCAAATCTTTCAACACTCTGTTCTATTCCAATAGTTTGAAAAGGAGAAAATTGAGAGAATTTTCTTGTGAAAGTTAAAAAGGTGTAAAACAATCTAATTGTCGGCATTTGTGAAGATTCTGTACAGAGAAATAAGTATCTTAGTGTTTTAAGTAGAAAGAAATATAATAGAAAACTAAAATAAATAATTAATATTGGTGTAGGAGTAATAATTGTAGTATATAGGAACTAAATCTATAATCAACCTTTCATAATTAATATCCATAACATCATTAAAAAATTGAACAGATTTGAGTTATGATGATGTTTATGGTACAATAATCAATGAGATCCAGGAATAAAATCTTTTTCTTAAAATTTGGTGGAGTGGAATAAAACAACAGTTTTACATCCAAAGCTATATTAATGCGTGAAGTAAGGATTAAATTTATGAACTATTTTTTGTGGTTATGTTGTTGAATATGCAATAAAGATTACAGTGATAATATTTTGTGGGTGGGTGGCAGGTCTGAAGAATGAGATGAAAGCGTACGAGATCGATAAGGTTACATCAAGAAAAATAGTTGAACATCTGATACAAGAGTTCGTTGGGATACCAAAACCCTAGCTACCAAATTGCTTCTTTATGAACAAAACAAGATTCTCTATACATTACATTGCTCCTTTATTATCGAAACAGAACAGAAAGGGAAAATTAACTTATGCTGCAGTGCAGCCACCATCTTTTACTTGCAATGATTACATTAAAGAGAGGAAAAAAACATCACAGAAATAACAGAAGAAATAATTGAGCTTGAACTTATGCAGAGTTACTCACACCAGTACAATATTTCAATATCCAAGCATGTTTCTATCATTCTCAATAATTTCTTTGATATATTTTTCAATGAACTTCCACTAAATGAAATTAAAACCTCCACAATTTAGCTTTTTTTTTGTAGTGACAACTTCCATTTCTTATCCAAACTCTCGTCAAAATACTCATGGCTGTGATCTCCATAGCTCACACAAATACTAAAAACTATTAAATAAAATATACTTTTTTTCCAGCTCGATTTCGCTTCGCTTGATTCATATTTATGAATTTTAAAAACTGATGAATACATCTGTCAGCCAACAGTAAGAAGTGGATAAGATGCCAAACAGGCACGAAAGATATTTATATGCTTAAGCTGGATAGATTCAAGATCAACTGATAATAAATATGTTACTGCATAAGTATTGTTTGACTAAGGTAAAAACTTGTTGTGTTTATTGTTTGGTATTATGGAGTACGTAGATACGTGGAAAGTGGATGAGTATTGATTGATCGATCGAGTGATATGAATAGGAATTGATTCGTGAAAAAGTTGCTATTGATGCAGTGAAACGAAAAAGAGGAAGAGTGAGAAATGGTTGATGAGGGAAATGAGTGGATGGGAAAATGGGTGTGTACTTGTGTGTTCTTTATAGTGGTCCATTCATTCCACTAGTAGCGGATGGATGAATGAATGGAAGGTGGAACAAATCAAGAGAAGTGTGAGAGAGAATAGCACCTTCTTATGCCAATCTCTAAAGCATTTTTGCCCCACACCAAACCTCAATCAATGGTTCACTCCTTGACATAATGAAATGGTGTCAAACTCAAGCTATCTTTTTTCTGTTTTTCTTTCACTCTTTTAGCATATTTCGATTTTAAGGTCACGCTATATGTTTCTGGAAACTATTCTTTTTCTGTCAGTCTCACACTCACACACGCCACTACTGAGAGGTAGTGCTAGTGTTAATGCTCACGCTCTAATATCTCCAATTCTACTCCACTACCAATTTCCTCACTCTTGTACTCCTTTCGAAACTTCCAATTCAATACCAATACACACACTATGGAACTGTCAACACCCTTTTGTTCTCTGCTCTCTGTCTATGCATTTTCCAACACATCCCACTAACACAACAATCTTTGTATCACTACCAACAAAATAAGACTCAGTTTTCCTCTCATTTTGAAGAAGAGATGAAGACAGACTTCGGAGATCCAGCACAGTTTCTATGAATCAGGTATCAGATTCTTTTTTTCAGACCAGGTTAAACCTTGCTACTCAAATGAAATTCTTTTTCTTTCAATCTTTTATCCATTTTCTTGTTCTGCTCTTTGTTTTGAGTTTGGATTTGGAACAAGAACACCGGGTGTTCCTTCAGGTTGAAGTAGTAAGTTGTAACAGTTACAATTTTAAGCATATTACCTTGTGATTGATTAGCTCTCTGCTAAATTCTATTAAAACATTTGAATTTCATTCTGATGTGCATAGCAGGGTTGTTAGTAATAGTCACTCATGATTAGAAAAGAAGAACTGCACTTGGCTATAATTATATTATGTGTGCTTTGCTTTCAGAGCAAATTAGATTAGAACCTCTTTTGTGCCAAAGATGCGAATGAGTGACTTCAAAGCATTATCCCTTTCTTCAATTCTTTGATTAGAATCATAGTAATGACGGTGCAATAATTCTCTACAGATACAAACAAAATTGACCTTCCAACGTCACCTTTCTTTGCTTTCTGACATCACCATATTGCTTTTCCTTAGAATTCTTTATTAATGTGTAGCTTGTTTATAGTTTAATGTCAGTGTATGATTTTGTTCCCTGATCAGTTGTTTCCAGGATGGTCCCTGCAATAATGGTTTATTGATCACCCAAGTTCGAATATTATCATCCACCTTGCTGCCATTCCAATGATTCTATTTCTTATCTGAACTGACAAATTTGCCCCCGAATTCTGTCTTAATGGCCAAGAGCATCTGTCTCTTATCCTTTTTCCAGTTATTGGCAGTGCTCTTTCTCACCTTCTACTCTATTTTCCCGCCTTGTGTGTCTCAGACATCGGAAAGCCACGCTCTTTTTCAGTTCAAGAACCATTTGAAGGACCCCTTGAATTACTTTGCTTCCTGGAATGAATCAGAGTCTCCATGTGAGTTTTATGGAATTGCATGTGATCAAGTTTCTGGTAGAGTCACAGAAATCTCACTGGACAATAAGTCCCTCTCTGGTGTCATTTTTCCATCACTCTCAGTTTTGCAGAGCCTGCAAGTTCTCTCACTGCCATCAAATTTAATTTCCGAAAAGCTTCCAGCAGAAATAAGCAGGTGTAGCAGCCTCAGAGTGCTGAATCTAACAGGAAATCAATTGGTGGGAGCAATCCCAGACTTGTCTGGGCTGAGAAACCTGCAAATTCTTGATCTTTCAGCAAACTACTTCTCTGGTAGCATCCCTAGCTGGGTTGGGAATCTAACCGGACTGGTTGCACTGGGTCTTGGGGTAAATGCATACGATGAAGGTGAGATTCCAGGGACTCTTGGAAATCTGAAGAACTTGACCTGGCTTTATCTTGGTGGCTCCCATTTGATAGGAGACATTCCAGAATCACTGTATGAAATGAAGGCATTGGAGACACTGGATATGTCAAGAAATAAAATCTCTGGAAAACTATCCAGATCAATTTCCAAGTTAGAGAATCTTTACAAGATTGAGCTCTTCTCAAATAATTTGACTGGAGAGATTCCAGCAGAGCTTGCAAACCTCACCAAACTGCGGGAGATTGACCTTTCTTCGAACAACATGTATGGTAGGTTGCCAGAGGAAATTGGGAATATGAAGAACTTGGTTGTTTTTCAATTATATGAGAACAGATTTTCTGGAGAACTTCCTGTAGGATTTGCAGATATGAGCCATCTCATTGGGTTCTCGATATATAGAAACAACTTCACTGGGAGGATTCCAGAAAATTTTGGCCGTTTTTCACCACTTGAAAGTATTGACATATCTGAGAATCAATTTTCAGGCGATTTCCCAAAGTTCTTGTGTGAAAGAAGTAAGTTGAGGTTGTTGCTTGCATTGCAAAACAATTTCTCAGGGACTTTTCCGGAGTCTTATGCTACATGTAAATCTCTGAGGAGATTCAGGATCAGTATGAACCAGTTATCTGGGAAAATTCCAGATGAGGTTTGGGCACTTCCATATGTAAAAATAATTGATTTGGCTTATAATGATTTCACTGGTGCTGTACCTTCAGAAATTGGGTTGTCTACTAGCTTAAGTCAGGTAGTTTTGACAAAAAACAGGTTTTCAGGTAAGCTCCCATCAGAACTTGGCAAGCTGGCGAACTTGGAGAAGCTTTACTTGAGCAACAACAATTTCTCTGGTGAAATACCGCCTGAAATTGGATCTCTGAAGCAGTTATCCTCTTTGCATTTAGAAGTGAATTCCTTAACTGGTTCAATACCACCAGAACTGGGTAATTGTGCAAGACTAGTGGACTTGAATCTTGCTTGGAATTCTCTATCTGGAAATATCCCCCAGTCAATTTCACTTATGAACTCATTGAACTCTCTTAACATGTCTGGAAACAAACTCACAGGTTCTATTCCAGATAGTTTAGAAGCCATAAAGCTAAGTTCGGTGGATTTTTCTGAAAACCTGCTTTCTGGGAGAATTCCATCTGGTCTTTTTATTGTTGGAGGAGAGAAAGCCTTTCTTGGAAACAAGGGGCTGTGTTTCGAGGGAAACCTAAAACCTTCCCTGAATTCTGATTTGAAGATTTGTGCCAGAAGTCGTGATCAGCCAGGGATCCCTGCTAATAAATTTGTCTTTATCTTTCTCATTGCTTCTATTTTTGTTGTTATTTTAGCTGGTCTCGTGCTTTTGAGTTGTAGAAGCCTCAAGCATGGTGCAGAAAACAGCATGCAACGTCAGAAGGAAATAAGTCAAAAATGGAACCTTGCATCTTTCCACCAAGTAGATATCGATGCTGATGAAATATGTAATCTGGATGAAGATAATTTGATAGGTAGTGGTGGCACAGGAAAGGTTTATCGAGTGGAATTGAGGAAAAATAGAGCCATGGTGGCTGTCAAGCAACTAGGGAAAATAGATGGTGTGAAAATTTTAGCTGCAGAGATGGAGATTTTGGGGAAAATTAGGCATAGAAATATACTTAAACTCTATGCTTCTTTACTTAAAGGAGGATCCAACCTTTTAGTGTTTGAGTACATGCCAAATGGTAATCTATTTCAAGCTCTCCATGGACAGATAAAAGATGGGAAGCCAGACTTGGATTGGAAACAGAGGTATAAAATTGCTCTAGGAGCTGCCAAAGGAATTGCTTATTTACACCATGATTGTAATCCACCTATTATTCATAGGGATATAAAATCCAGCAACATTTTGCTTGACGAGGATTATGAGCCAAAAATTGCTGATTTTGGCATTGCAAGGTTTGCAGAAAAATCTGATAAGCAATTGGGTTATAGCTGTCTGGCTGGCACACTTGGTTATATTGCTCCAGGTAAGTTTGCAAATGTTTTCTTCCGGGAAATTTCAGTTTTTTCTTGAGTTTTAATGTGAATCTTGAGTTCTTTTCTCTTTTTTATGACATATGCTTCCTATTTATGTATGTTTGAAATTCAATGGCATGGGGTTAACGTATATATTGTTATCGTTGATGCAGAACTTGCTTATGCCACTGACATTACTGAAAAGAGTGATGTTTATAGCTTTGGGGTGGTGCTGTTAGAATTAGTGTCAGGCAGAGAAGCCATTGAAGAGGATTATGGAGAGGCGAAAGATATTGTTTATTGGGTTTTGACTCATCTGAATGACCGTGAAAGTATTCTCAACATTCTTGATGAAAGGGTGGCATCTGAGTGTGTTGAAGATATGATGAAAGTGTTGAAGATTGGCATCAAGTGCACCACTAAGCTTCCTTCTGTGCGTCCCACCATGAGAGAGGTTGTTAAGATGCTAACTGATGCAGAACCTTGTGCATTGAAATCACCAAAATTCCGTCATCACAAAGACACAAATGCCCTTCTCTGATCAGTTTCGTTTCAAAATGTAATCGTAATGTGAATCCTTTTCCTAACTTTGTAGCACTTTCGTAACCATGCCGACATACATTTATATGATGATTATGGCTTCCTAAAGGGTTCCTACCAAACTCTTTTTTCTTATATTATCGCTTTGCGTGTTTAGGTATCTTGTGTATTATAGTACTACCCCAAGCTCTTTTCACTTTTTCCTTTTACTTTTATTGGTTTTCATCTTTATGTCTAAAAAACATTTTTATTTATTTAAGTATTGACCCACTTTAAGTTTTGTGAAGAAAAAAAACTTTTAAGTTTGAAATACAAAGCCTTTTTGCTTTGCTCCCATTTCTTCCATCTACCAAAGCTGCACCTAAGTGTTTTCTTTTGTCACTTGAGTTGCTGAAATAAAAGGAAAGAGTCTAGACACACCCATGTCAACGACAGATCTGAAGATTCAACAAGTTGAAAAACAAGTATATTTTGGTTTGTTAGAGATCTTAAGACTTTGCTACAAGTCTCCTCTTAAAAAAATTTCCTTCTATTGGACTTTGTCTCGTGAAGAAATATAAGCGAAACATTGACCGAGAAGCCAGTAGTTGTTAGAAAAAGAAAATGAAAAGGAGGATGTGAATTGAACCGTGTATTTTTTGCCTTAGAATGCACACTGATTCAAACTATTCATTCCACAGTGTAATTTCCATTTCCTTGCTTGGTACATAATAATAGAATCATGAATGAATGATACACTTCTTGGCGTCACCATCAATTACAAATTATTACAGGATTTTAAAACAAAAAATGGAGCGGGTTAGTGTATATGATTGAGTAGTCTGGTGTGAGGCGTGACGTCGAAATTAGTTTGAAAAAATGAAGAAAAAAAAAAGTGATGCAATATACAAAAGTTGACTGTGTCAGAATGCAGGGAGCTGAAGCTGAGCGTGGTGGAGAAGGAGATAGCAAAAGAGAAGAAGATAACGCTATTGCGAAGAAGAGTGAGTGGTGGACCTCGAGAGTATTGGTTGGGCTAAACATGCAGCCAATGCTCTTTCCAAGTTATTTACAACTTGAGACATGGTTGGTCTGTCACGACCTTCAAGCCTGACACAATCTGCTGCCAAATAACCCACAAACGCCACAGCTTCTATCTCGAACGGCGTGGGAGGGGGCACTCTTCTGTCCAACACTCTGTGAATCTCATCTTGAAAAATGAATGGCACCACAAAATCAACCACATTTCTTGGCACCCCATTTTCGTTTTTGTGGATGGCCTTGTACCCAGAGAGCAACTCTAGCAGAACCACGCCAAAGCTGTAGACATCACTCTTGGGGGTCAAATGTTGAAGCCTGTAGTATTCAGGGTCCATGTAGCCAACAGTGCCAGCTGCGAGAAGTGAAAGGTGAGCCTCCTCATCTTCAGGATCAGGTCCCATCAGGGAGAGTCCAAAATCAGAGACTTTCGCAGTCCACTTGGCATCCAACAATATGTTTGCAGATTTTATGTCACGGTGAATGATCGGAGGAGTGGCGTATTGGTGTAAGTACTCTATGCCTCTGGCAGCATCCAGAGCCACCTTGATCCGCACCGGCCATGACATCAGAGCTGAAGTTTGGAGCTTGTGGAGATGGTCACTCAGACTCCCATTGTCCATGTACTCGTACACCAAAATGCGTTCTTTAGTGTCTTCATAGAACCCCACCAAACGGACCAGGTTCTTGTGGTGGAGTCTGGAGAGAGATTCGAGCTCATTCACGAAAGCATTGTCTTTGTCCACTTGGGCACCCAAGACTGTGTATGTGGAAGATGAGGCTTCGGCTCTTTTTATAGCTACCTCCTTCCCGTCCTCCAAAGTGGCACGATACACCGAACCGAAGCTTCCAATCCCAACTCTCTTCTCCTCAGAGAAATTGTCGGTGACTTGAAGCAGTGTCTGGAGGGAAAACTCCTCCAAAGGGCTCCCATTTCCCATGCTGATCACGTGACTCAAGCGCTTCTGAAGAACACGAGATCCAGCTTCGGTTTGAGGTTGTGGTTGAGAGTGAGATGACTCATCATCCAACCGGCCAGAGTCATGGACACGGCTTCCTCTGCGTTTAGACTTGCAGTGCCTGTGAAGGAAGAAAGCTATGACTAGCAACAGGGAACTGCACCCCACACATCCAACCACAAGGAATGCAACCATTCGGCTGCTCCAACGAGAGTTGTTTGATGGTAGCAATGGCTGAGATGGTGATGGTGATGGTGATGGAGGTGGAGGTGGAGGTGGAAGTGAAGATTGAACTACTTGAGGGGAACAGGGTTGGCAAATGACATCAGAAGACTGACATAGTTTGGCAGAGTTGGGCAAGGGCCCACAAGGGCACTTGTTCCGACAAGGTCCTGGGAGGACATCTTCAAACACCTTGCTGTCTGAATCAAAATACGGAGAACCCCAACAGAGGAAGGAAAAATCGGAAGACACAACTCCACAGAAAACACTTTTCTTTGCCACAATTGACTCAAAAAAAGTGTCTTGCAAGGATTGCAGCATGGTGAAATTATTGGACCCCCAACAGACAACTCTTCTGTCGTGCCCGAGCGCGCAGCTACGGTTCTCTCCCAACGCCAAAGAAACGAACCTCCCTTCTGGTTTCTCACCCTCCATGTCTCCCCAACAATCCAAACCACCGTCACCGGAGAGGACACAGGCATGCCTAACCCCAGCTGCGAGAAAAGTGTAATTCCCGCCAGGCGGAGGAACATCAACAACAACTCTACTATTGTTAACCCTCCCCGTGCCGGTGCATTTAACATCCCCCGTCGGAGATAACCCACACACAAAATTCTCTCCCACGGCAATGCTTGACATTGACATGTTCCTCAAACTCCCACTGCTCGAATTGAAGTCGTGCCATTGCCAACACTCAAGCTTTAGGCCACTGTCATTATTATTTACAAGACCGCAAACGTGGGAGTGGCTACTGTCAATATCTTGGAGAAGGGATCCATTGTAGATGCGCTTGTAGGGAACATTAGAAGCATTGCCGGAGAATCTCCAACACCCCATGATGGAACTGGAAGAAGATGATGGCCCCAAAGCACATACAAAGCCGTTGCCACCCACAATCTGAGAGTAGGTAACGGTAGGATTCACATCAAGCGTGAAAGGCGGAGTCTGAGTCCGAGGAAAGGTGGTGCAGTTGAGATTTGATTGTCCCTGTTGATTTGGATGTTGCAAGACGCAAATAAATGTTTGGTTTGAATTGGGGGTTTGAGAAATGGAAACAGTGGAGAGTGTGTTTATAGATGGAAGACAAAAAAGGAAAAGGAATAGGTGGCAGAAGAAGGAGCGATTAAGGAGTAAAGCTGCCATGGAATTGTACATGAATAGTAAAAGCGTTCATTAATTTCATGGTGAAGCTCTTAGTGATTAGAGAAGGGAAGTGAGAAGAGGTTTTTATGAGAAGGAGAATGGAAAAAAGGCTCTACGCGGTTTCACAATAGTCACACTCAGAGACTCAGACACAGACACAACACTGTCGTTTTTAGGACTCAGCAACCTATGCATGACCGAGTCTACATATCTATGTTCTCTGACTCGGTTTTCCTTTTCAAATTTATTTGCTACTCGGTCATTTCACTGCCCAATAAACATCTAGATTAATTTTGTTCTCTTCTCGCAGTGAATGGTTATAAATGGGAGCATAATAGAGATTATGATGAAAGTGGTGAAAAAAAAAGACTCAAAATGAGTCAATTTTACCATTCTTATTATGCTATGAACCAGAAAGTGTAAATTTTTTTACACGACCCAATAGCAGGTTCGCGATTATTTGATGAGTCACTGATTCTTGAATGACTTTTATCTCTGACCTTTCAACCAATCAGTGTTATTAATTTGGTAACTCTAAGATGTACAAATAACTAATATCTCTGACCTTTCAGCTAAACCAAATTATACGAGAGTTAACAAATGTAACATGAATACACATGGTGACTAGTAATTAGAAATATTATTAAAAAGGTTTGTTATAAAGATATCAAATCATTCAACATGCAAATTCTTATTATATACCTCAAAAGTCAAAGATTCATCAATAATACGAACCAACAAAATCTGTGGACAAATTTAAATTTTGTTTTAATAAGTTGATGTACGAAGGAAATTTCATATAGGAAAGTTATTTGAAAACGCTTAACTGCTCTAACCACACATCCAACAAACGATTTAAAATAACACGTAGCACACACCATAAAAACTATTTATATACATTTATTCCAATAAAAAATGCTTTCGACAAATGGTACTACTTAAAATAAACAATGGTTGAGAATGATAATTTAAAAAAAAGGTAATGATATGTTTTTGTCTCTAAAATCATTTTAAATTTTGGATTCTGTATTACTTTTAAAGCCAATAATTTTTACTTTTACATTTTTAATATGTAAAAAAAATATATTTTCCTTATTTATAATAATTAAAATATAATATATTATAATAATTAAATACAACTTACCGGTCTTATAATCCATTATACCATCACCACATCTTATTATTTGGTCTTATTATAATATAAGGCAAATATTAGATATATAATTAAATATTTAAACCATCTTCTCACAATATTTGGTATTATGTCTTAAAACAAAGTGAAATTTAATTCTACAGATTGACTTAATAAGATAATTTTTTTTTTGTCAATTTATTTGTGTGCTGGACCAGAGGAAGTCGGTTTAAGATTGAGAGGATGAGTGGGTGTTGTCTCGGTAGGGTACCGAGTGAGGATACTGTACTAGAGGGAGTTAGAATCAAACTGAGGGAATAAGGGGGTGTCGTCTCGGTATGTAGGCTCGTAAGATGGCGAGGGAGAATATTGATTTAATTAGTTTTGTATCTGGCGATGTTTTGGGGAGTTAGTAGGGTGGTTATTATATTCTTAGATATTTTAGGAGTAGAAGATAATTTTGTTTTTGAGAGGTGCTGTTATTTTTAAAAAATATTTTAGAATTAGATGATGGGTTTTCTTTTAGTTATTATTTGGTGAATCTTGGGATCAATATTTTGTAACTAATTATGATATAAATAAGAGAGTTACTCCCATAGTCAAGGGACAGAGTTTTTTGGCCTAAGCAAGTCATAAAAACTTTCTTTTTGTTTTGGTGAGGAATTATCTCGTATTTTTCTGAACCGGAACAATTTGATTTTTTTTAGTGCATTTAATATCTTTAATACATCTTTCACACCAAAAATCATATATATCGAATATAGAACTAAAAGTAATTTAATAATAAATAACTAAATAAATGTAATAAAGAAAACCTCGAATAAGACGTGCATTGTCTAATAATATATGAGTATTTTTTTTTTGTATACATTTTATTTTGTGCTATCGTGATTTACTCGTTGATCAAAATACAACTAAGAAAACGAAATGTAAAACTTTGAAAAATGATGACAAATTCTACAACAAACTTTCATCCTTATATGCAGAAAAATGTCACTATTTTATAAATATTTTATGAACTTTTACATATAAACAAAACGCATAATCGATTAAACAGAAAAATGTAACCGACTAAAATTAAAAATAAAAAAAAATTCTTTTATTCTAACATAAAAAATTAAATATGAAATTATAAATAAAAATTAAATATTTATAAATACATTGTCCTACTATATTAAAATGAATAATTAAAAGAAAAACTATGAAATAATTAATAATATAAAATAATAAAATAAATAATTTTTTAATGCATGCTTTATAAATAAAATATTAAAATAATAATAAAATTATACTAATTAATTTAAATTTTGATAATTTATTTTAATATATTTTTATTATGAAAATATTTTTTATTAAAATTTGTAATAATTTGTACTTTAATTTTAATTTTAATTTTTTAAGTAAATATTTTTTAAAACCTATTTTATGAATTATTTTCTAAATGTAAAATATTAATGTATAATCAAATTTATACCATACATGTATGGGATAGATACATTTATTTTTGAAAATACATTTATCTTTTAAAATAATAAGAGGTATTGAAAATTATATAATAATTCTTAAAAACATAATAAATATATAATTATTATTGTGCAAAATCAAATTAAAATCATATACACAAGAATCTTCAACATAAAAATATGAATTATTGTCATTATAAAAATACTACAACAAAAATCTTTTAAATAATCACCAATTTTAATAACAAAAACTATGTTAAAGACTAATTATTTTAGTAGTTAAAACTTTAATAATTAATGTTGATAATCAATTTAAAAACTAATTTATAATAGAACTATTTTAGTTATCAATTTAAAAACCAATTATAATATTTTAAACTATTTTAATTGCTAATAATATTTAGTTTATAAATCAAGACATAAATTAATTATAAATCAATTATAGTGATTAATTACTAATCATTAGTAAAAGATTTCTTGTAATTTAGTATAATTTTGTAAATTAAATACTTAATTGATAAATTAATAAAATATCCTATTGTATAAGATATAGATACATGATCCAAATAAAATAATAAAATTTTCACCTAAATTAAAGTATCCGTACATTGTAATATCACATTAATCATCTCCCGCTAACTTTTCTCTCACTCACTTTCAACTATCTCACCTTTTTTTCTTCTGACCTTTTCCTCCAATTCAAACAAAGCCTAAAGTTTAATATTTTAAAAATTGTAGGGAAAAAAACTCTCATTAGAAGTGAATAACTAAATAACCATTATACACTTGTTACTTGTTTCTTTAAGAAATATATGAATCAGCAAGGAGATGTTAAGATGCTTACGAACAAAAAATTAAAAAAGGTACCTCCATTCTCTTGGAGCAATACTGGCAGTTAATACTTTACACCATTTTAGTATTAATCTTCACATTTACGACACTGTTACAACATTAAAGCAAACTATATAATCAAGAACATAGAATAGGTCATTTTCCTTTTCGGAAGATCGAGCGTATGGTTTTCTTTTATCAACGAATAATTTACAGAAAATGTAAAGAAAACACATACCGACCAAGCGGTGACAGGAGCCAGCAAATCATAATTCACAAAATCCTCCATTACATAAAATCGATTTTATGGTAATTATTTCACATAAAAAACGAACTTGGAAAATATTCTGTGCACTACTACACTGCCACATGTCCTCGTTCATGGTCCAAACCAATCATCACACTGCTTTCCAAATGGAGGGATATATAAAGCCGTGAGATAATCTTCACGAGAAATTGAATGAAGACTCTTATGACTAAATAAATAACTTTGAATCCACTATCACCAGCAATGCTATACCAAAATGTCAAAAGATGGTTTTCTATGCAACCACGGATCCTGAAGCAGCTTTCCTTTGCTCAACAAGACTTGACAGTACACTATCAATTTGAGCAAATACCTCCTCCTTTGAGACATTTCCATTAATCTGAAGACAAAAAAAAAGGTAGCTTAAGTGGGTTTCACCCAATTATACGGAGCAGGACCTGTCCAAAATATATTTTCTCCTATATCTTAGCTTTTGCTTTATAGAAACTTCTTGAATACAAAATAAACTGACCGAAACCAGCCACTAATAACACTCGAAGAAACACAACATTCAAGCTTAAAGTAGCTAAGCATCAAGCATCTATCAACCAATGTAACTGTTCCACTTTCAGAATACATCAAATGTTTTATATTACTAATTATTGTTTAATTCAAAATACACAAAGTCCCTTTTCTTTTTCTTTTGATTCATGCTGAGGAGATACACTTGGCATCTAATCCACAAGAACAAGTATGCAATTGTGGATATCCATGTTCTATACAGTAGTAGTGGATGGATTATCCACTATAAAAATGATAAATAGGGAAATGCTTTATAAATGATGTCCACTCCACATATGTTGAACAGGATTGCTTCTGCCATATGTTTGTTGTTGCACAAGCATGTGCGCACATATAAGAGAGAGTTTATAGAGCATACCTTAACAGTTATATCTTTATACAGGGCAAGGACGGACTCCACATTTTGATGATGGGTGTTCAATCGCAACTTCACCTAAGTCAAGCAAACGACAATGGTAAAGAACATTCAATTGGACACAATTATAATCTATACACGTGTGTGTAGGTATAAAATAATAATCTAAAAAAAAAGAATTTATATGTTTTCAAAAAAAAAAACAAACAAAACAAAACAAAACAGATTAGGGATATATTCTTGCCTTCTCTTCAGTATCATCAAAGCGTTGGGTAAGCCTTGCAGCTATTTCTTCTGTCTCTGGAGGAGAATACTTCAAGTGATATATCTTCCCGGTTACAGGATCTAATCTCCGTCCAACTACTCTCTCCACAAGCAAGTCTTCAGAAACCTGAAAAATCAAAAGAAAATGATAAGAAAAGCTACTTTGACTTTTCTGCATTCAAGATCAATGGTATTGGCTTTTATAGTATCACTATTAACATTCATTTGGCTTCATTTTTCTAATATCACCCAACTGGTTTATGAAAAGAAAAAAAATGGGTAATGAGAGGTAGAAACGTTGAAAGGAAAACAACAAAATGTTTACCTCTAGAAGAAGAAAAGTATGAGGCTCAAACCCAAATCCCTTAAGTGCAGTGGCCTGAGACAAGCTCCTGGGATAACCATCCAAAAGCCAACCACGTTCCTTAGAATCTGGTTTCAAGAGACGATCCTTGACCATCTGTAGCAGAAGAAAATGGAGGGTAAGAGAAAGAGCAGAGGACAAGAATGAATTGAAGAGAAAAAGTAAGATTGGATTACAAAGATTACATACCATGACAGCAATTTCGTCAGGGACCAACTGTCCCTTCTCCATATACTGCTTGGCTCGCTTTCCATTTTCACTTCCTGTGGCAATTTCGGCCCTAAGTAAATCTCCAGCAGCAATATGCACCAAACCGTACTGCGTATATAATTTAGATGAATCGAAGGAATGAGCATATTTGAAGGAAAACTAAAAAGGTTATGTGATGTGTGAGTGTGTGCAGTAGAAAAGCAGTAGAAAGAGAAAGAAAGTAAACCTTGTCGGCGATTAGGTGGCACTGGGTGCCTTTGCCAGAAGCGGGAGCACCAGAAATCATAACATTGAGCGCTTCATTGGTGACGGTCTGTTTGTGTGTATGACGGTGAATTGTGAATCCAATCAAATAGAATGAATGATAAAAGTAAAAATGAAGATACGAACCAGAGAATGGGAACGGGAATTGGTGGCGGTTGGAGCGGAAGGGGGTCGGAACTGATGATGACGACGGTGGTGGCGGCGACGGGGAAAACAACAAAATCCACGCTCCTTCTTGTCGCCTTCAGTCGGAGTGGGCAACCGAAGTGAAGCGGTTGCTGCGCTGTTGAGATTCACGATGCAACCCATCTCTCTTTCTTTCTCTCTCCGCCTTTCGATATCACTCGCCTCCTTCATCATCTCATATAAACTTATTTTTACTTTTTCTTTTCATATTTCCTAATTTACCCTTCCGCTTTACACACGCCGCCATCCACCTACCAAAGGACATTTACCAATTTTATATTTCTATCTGTCATGTTGTTTTCCTTCTGATCGATGCATAAATTTAAACATTATGTAAATTATTTTTTTAACAGTGATATAAGTTATTCACATTTAACAGACGGACATTTCAAACAATCACATTCATCACTAGTTTTTAGAGTGAAAATAGATTCAGGCATGTTCGGATATATGTGAAGATCATTACATACAAATTTACTATAAAATTATTTATGACTTGCTTCCGAGATGCCTTAGAAGTATATCAAGCCAAAAGAAGAAAAGGTTACTTTTAAATAAATCAACTCAAATGCTCTCTGAAACATTTAATTTAAAAGGTAACTTTGAGTCATTAATGAATAATTCACACAACTTCACCAATTTAAGTAAATAAAATAAATAATAATATTCAGTTTTTAAACTAAATTTATAATTCATTTAAAAATCTTTTACAAATAATTTTTCAATCAGACTCATAAAGAGACCACTCCGGTGGACTCCGGTGCCGGAGCAGAGAAAGTCGCCGGTGAAAACGAGGCCGCAGAGTGTGTGAGAGACAGCGTCAAAAGTTAGGGATCAGATAATGGAACACTTTTCTTCTTTTCCTTTTTTCTTTTTTTTTCCTTTTTTTATTTTTGCAGTTCCTTCCTTATTCTATTTTTAAGAAATATAATAAATAAATATAAGATGTATTTTTTGATTTATTTTTGCAGTGTTTCCTGTCATTGATTTTGACAAAAAAAACAAATTGCTATCAACTGACTATTACTTTTTTACAACTACACTAGTTCTTAAAACAATTTGCTTCTTCTTTTTTTTTCTCTTAAAATGTATTCATAAAATACACTTTTACCTTTTAAGACTTCAAAAATTAATTTCTTAATTTATTTTCTTAACATTTTGAAAAATACTTAACAATAAATTTTTTATTAAATCAAATTAACTAATTTATAAACCTAAAATTAGTTTACACACGAGTGAAAAGTTAAATTTTAGAGAAATTAACGTAAGATATTTTTATGAATAATAAATTTATTTTAATTTAAAAATATATATTTTATTTTATTTCTGTTAAATGTTTATTCAAAAAATTTCAAATTGACCAAATTGCAACGATTCAAATCCTTAGTTCCAAATCATTCCTAATTTGTATAAAACATTCTCAATTCTTATAAATTCCCATATCAACATTTCAATTTCATTCTCAGCAAAACTAAGAAACAAAAATGCACATGCAACAGTACCACTAGAAATAGTTCATTGCATCAAATATCATATTCAACACGCAAACAATTCAATTGGCAGAAAATCAATATGAAATTGGGAAAGAAAAAATTAGCTTCATTCACCTCAGAATAACTAAGAATCCCAAGAGTCATTTTTGAATTCACAAAATCTCTACCTCAATCTAAAGAAAATGGAAAGACAAATCAAACTACTAGTTAGCAAGGAATAAAATGTGACTCTAGGGATACATACAATCCTTACAACCCTAAAAAGATCACATGCACGGTCAAATAGATTGGATGTAAGAAGATTGAATTTTTGACAGATTTTGTTCGATTAGTTTCGAAGAGAACTTCGCAGCGAGTAACCTTGTCACAAATCACAAAAAAGACAAAAGCTTGAGTGAGAAATTAGAAAACCAAGATGCAAATGAAAGGGATAATCAATTTCATAAGGAGAGGTTTTTTCTGTATTTGAAATTTACAGAGATTATTTTGATTCCTGTTAAAAGAAAGTTTCATTTTAAAGAGTTTTACCATTAGTGATTAAAATACTAAAAGAAATGTAACTTTTAGATAATTACTAATTTGGTACTTCATTTATTTTGTTAAGTTCAATTTGGTACCTCAATTATCTAAAAAAGAGTTAATAGGGTCATTTGAAGTCATTTAACAATTCAAATTTGTGCCTAAGGTAGAAACCTCATCAGTTTGATTAGATACTTCTTTCTTTTTGTAAATTTCATGCCTTCCCATTAAAGCAGCCTGAATAGCAACTTTCAATCTATTGTCTTTGATGGTTCTCATCTTTTGAACTACTTGACATAGTTACAGATATTTCAGCACCAGATTCTTGGGTTACTACAACCTTCCATAGCATGGCCAAATTCCTTACATTTTTGACATAATAAGCTTTTTGAAGTATTAACCGCGTTGGCCTTATGCGATTATTAGAACTATTTCTCTCAATCTGATTAGTGTCTCCCGTGGTCGAGGCACATATTGATGTTCTCTCAGTAAATTTCAAAGAAAAATGAAATTATAAGACATCACAAATCCTAGAAGGATGCCACACTTGAAAATGAAACCAAACTATCAAGAGCAGCAACTTAATCTTTTCACCCCATCAAAAAAAAGAAAGAAAATACAATAGGGTTCGGAACCCAAAGACCCGCACGAACCCGACCCTCGAACACAGCCAAAGACCTCGGTCGGGACACCCCCGATCACCCGTGGAAAAAGGACCCAGAACCCAGGTCCCCTCGCCAAGTCCTCCTGGAAGGACCTGGAACCCCCCGAACAGATTGAGAGACCCCGATGACTCGACTCAGAAATCGGCTGGACCTGGGACCCCAGACTCGGCCCAGGACCCCCGGAGCGGCCCGGGGGACACTCACGAACCCGATACCCCGGACGCGGCTCGAGACCCAAAATCCCCGGGACTCGAGGGGACCCCAGACTTCCGAACCCAGGATCCTACATGAAAGAGACACAAAGTCCCATGAGACCCCTAAACCACGAACCTGATTCCTCGGACCCCCCAAGCCACCCCCCGGACCTCTGAACCCAGGACACGCACGAACGCGAGACCCACTGGGAGCCGGAACCCCCGATCGGACCCGGAACCCCGAGACCCGTAAGGACCCGGGGAGCCGGGACCCCGAAAGAACCCCAGGTCCCCCAAGACGCAACGAGACCCCGTGTCCTAACCCGGGGACCCGGCACGAGACCCTGGTGACCCGACCCAGAAATCGATCAAACCCGGGTGACCGGGGGGACCTAGCACTGACGCGAGACCTGGCCAGACAAGGACCCCAGAAATCGATCAAACTCGGGTGACCGGGGGGACCTGGCACTGACGCGAGACCTGGCCAGACAAGGACCCCAAACGCGGCCCACACAAACTTGGCCCAACACGGACCTAGGACGCGGTACGAAACCCCCCACCCAATGGACCCCAATGACTCGACCCAGAAATTGGTCACCTAACCCAAAAATCGGTCAGACCTGGGTGACCGGGGGGACCTGGACTCTCCTGGCCAAACAAGGACCCATACACGCGGCCCAAGGGACCTGCACGAACCTGGCCTGGACGGACCCAACTTGGACCTAACGCAGGACCCGAACGCTACCTGGGACCACCCCCGGACGGACCGTGACACGGGAACCTCTAGTCCTATCCTAGACCGAGTAACTAGACCCTACCTAGTCCTAGACTAGTCCTAGGCCTAATCCTAGTACTAGTCTTAGACCCCTTAATCCCTTCTAGTCCTAGACCCCCTCCCCTCCCCCTAGTCATACCCTAAGACTCTAGTCCTAGATTATATAGTCCTAAACTAATCCTAGACTCTTCTAATCCCCCCAGTCCTAGACCCCCTAATCCGAGGCCCTAATCCTAGGCCCACCCCCTAATCTGACTCTAGTCCTAGACCCCCTATTCCTAGACCCTAGTCCTACCTAGACCCTAGACCCCCTATTTCACTATAATCCTAGTCCTAAATCCCCTAATCCTAGTCTTAGACTCCAGACTCCAGTCCTAGACGACCTAGTCCTAGACCTAAACTCTACTCCCTAATCCTAGAACCTAGACTCTAATCCTACTTTAATCCTAGACCTTAATCCTAGACTCTAGTCCCTATATTCTAGTCCTACTCTATTCCTAAACTCTACTCCTAGACCCTAGTCCTAGACCCTAAACCTACTTTAGTCCTAGACCCTAATCCTAGACCCTTTAGTCCTATATCCTAGACCCTTTAGTCCTATACTCTAATCCTACTCTAGTCCTTAGACTTTAGTCCTAGATTCTAGTCCTAGACTCTATAGTCCTAAACTCTACGACTAGACCCTAGTCCTAAACCCCAATAGTCATATAACCTAGACTCTAATCCTACCTACTCTAGTCCTAGACTCTAGTCCTAGACCCCCTAGTCCGAGACCCCTAGTCCTAGAACCTAGACTCTAATCCTACTCTAGTCCTAGATTCTAGTCCTAGACTCGATAGTCCTAAACTCTACGACTACTCCTAGACCCCCTAGTCCTAGAACCTAGACTCTAATCCTACTCTAGTCCTAGACTCTATAGTCCTAAACTCTACTCCTAGACCCAGTCCTAGACCCCACTAGTCCTAGAACCTAGACTCTAAACCGACTCTAGTCCTAGACCCTCAATCCTACTCTAGTCCTAGACCCTACCTAATCCTAGACTCTAATCCTTAAACTCTATTCCTAGACCCCCTAGTCCTAAACCCCTAGTCCTAGACTTTAATCCTAGACTCTAGTCCTAGACTTTATAGTCCTAATCCTAGACCCCCTACTCTAGTCCTAGACCCCCTAATCCTACTCTAGTCTTATACCCAATCCTAGACTCTAGTCCTTAAACTCTACTCCTAGACCCCCTAGTCCTATACCTCCTAGTCCTAGAACCTAGACTTTTAATCCTACTCGTCCTAGACCCCTAATCCTAGACTCTAGTCCTAGATTCTAGTCCTAGACCCCACTCGTCCTAGAACCTAGACTCTAAACCTACTCTAGTCCTAGACCCCCAAGTCCTAGAACCTAGACTCTAATCCCTACTCTAGTCATAGACCCTAATCCTAGACTCTAGTCCTAGATTCTAGTCCTAGACTCTCTATAGTACTAAACTCTACTCCTAGACTCTAGTCCTAAACCCCACTAGTCCTATACTCTAGTCCTAGATTCTAGTCCTAGACTCTATAGTCCTAAACTCTACTCCTAGACCCTAGTCTTAGACCCCATAGTCCTATAACCTAGAGTCTAGTCCTAGACCCCCTAATCCTACTCTAGTCCTAGACCCCCTAAACCCTAGACTCTAGTCCTTAAACACTCCTAGACCCCCTAGGCCTAGACCCCCTAGTCCTAGAACCTAAACTCTAATCCTACTCTAGTCCCAGACCCTAATACAGTCCTAGACCCCCTAGTCCTATAACCTGAACTCTAAACCTACTCTAGTCCCAGACCCTAATACTAGACTTTAGTCCTAGACCCCCTAGTCCTATAACCTAAACTCTAATCCTACTTTAGTCCTAGACCCTAATCCTAGACTCTAGTCCTAGACCCCCTAGTCCTAGAACACTCTAATACTCTAGTCATAGACCCTAATCCTACTCTAGTCCTAGACTCTCTATAGTACTAAACTCTACTCCTAGACCCTAGTCCTAAACCCCACTAGTCCTAGACTCTAGTCCTAGACCCCCTAGTCCTAAACCCCACTAGTCCTAGACTCTATAGTCCTAGATTCTAGTCCTAAACTCTATAGTCATAGACTATAGTCCTAAACTCTACTCCTAGACCCTAGTCCTAGACCCCCTAGTCCTATAACCTAGACTCTAATCCTACTCTAGTCCTAGACCCCCTAATCCTACTCTTGTCCTAGACCCCCTAATCCTAGACTCTAGTCCTTAAACGCTACTCCTAGACCCCCTAGGCCTAGACCCCCTAGTCCTAGAACCTAGACTCTAATCCTACTCTAGTCCTAGACTAGACCCCCTAGTCCTAGACCCCACTAGTCCTAGAACCTAGACTCTAAACCTACCCTAGACCCCCTAGTCCTATAACCTAGACCCTAATCCTACTCTAGTCCTAGACTCTCCTTAACTCCTAGACCCTTAGTCCTAGAACCTAGACTCTAATCCTACTCTAGTTCTAAACCCCCTAATCCTACTCTAGTCCTAGACCCTAATCCTAGACTCTCCTTAAACTTTACTCCTAGACCCTTAGTCCTTAAAGTCTACTCCTAGACCCCCTAGACCCCCTAGTCCTAGAACCTAGACCCCTAATCACTCTAGTCCTAGATTCTAGTCCTAGACTCTATAGTCCTAACTCCTAGACCCCACTAGTCCTAGAACCTAGACTCTAAACCTACTCCTACTCTAGTCCTAGACCCTCTAATCCTAGTCCCTAGTCCTAGAATCTAGACTCTAATCCTACTCTAGTCCTAGACCCTAATCCTAGACTCTAGTCCTAAACCCCCTAATCTATAGACTCTAGTCCTAGACCCTAATCCTAGACTTTCCTTAAACTCTACTCCTAGACCCTTAGTCCAAGAACCTAGACTCTAATCCTACTCTAGTCCTAGACCCTAAACCTAGACTCTAGTCCTTAAACTCTACTCCTAGACCCCCTAGACCCCCTAGTCCTAGAACCTTGACCCTAATCACTCTAGTCCTAGACTCTATAGTCCTAAACTCTACTCCTAGACCCCACTAGTCCTAGAACCTAGACTCTAAACCTACTCTAGTCCTAGACCCTAATCCTAGACCCTAGTCCTAGACCCCCTAGTCCTAATCCTAGACTCTAGTTCTAAATTCTAGTCCTAGTGTCTATAGTCCTAAACTACTCCTAGACTCTAGTCCTAGACTCCCTAATCCTAGAGTCCTAGACCCCCTAGTCATAGGCCCTAGACCCTACAAACATAAAAACACATCACACAAACACAAAACAAAAAACTAGAACAAAGACACACAAAAACACAAACAAAACAAGAACAAAGACACACAAAAACACAAACAAAACAAGAACAAAGACACAACACACAACAACACAAGAACAAAACACACACAAACACACAAAAACACAACACAAGAACAAAGACACACAACACCCAAGTTTACAAACTAATTAACAACTCTATAACTTTAGAACAACAAAATAAAACTGAAATCTAACAGTAAAATAAACTAGTTACACAAGTTTAAGACTAAAAATGAAAGTTCAAACTATAAAAACAATAAATAAATTTAAAAATGCATATGCTGGAATAAAACTAAGGAACAGGAAAATAGTTTAACTGTTCAAAGAAAACTAAATCTGCAAGTCAAAATAACATGCAAGTTGCTCTGCAAATCATCAGATGAACAGTAAATAAGCAAGTCAAAATCATTGCCGACAACTTAAAACACATGAAATACAAAACATGTAATACGAACCACTTCAAGAAAGTTCAAAGTAATAAATTTTTAAGTATACCTGAACGCATTTTAAATATCCAGAAGTTGTCAAGAGTCTCTGTTTGGAGGATTCAATATCATCCATGATGTTCTTTGCCAAGGACTCATTTGCAGAACTATCATTACACAAAGCTGGAATTTTTGAAGCAAAACCAATAGCGTCATCCACACTCAAGCGGTCCAACTCAATTTGTGTTGCTGTCAATAACTCATCAAACATACCAGAAGACTTGACTACATTTAGTAATTGACCAGCCTCACTGCGCATTTTTGCATAAGTTCTGGAAAGCTCAGCATAAGGAAGAAGTGAATCTTTTGTTGGGAATGCTGGGTCAGAACATGCTAATAAGTCCAGCAACCAACCTTTGAGGGCACCAGGTATACCATCAAGGTTTTTGGACGAATTCTTGAGCTTAATCTCCTTGAACAAAGAAATAAGTACCATAGATGCAACCTAAATACAATAGAAAAAATTAATGGCAGGTAGGGAAGGCTGAAGTTTGCTGAGCTGTATATGTACTCAAATACGTACCTGTCGTTGGACACCAGAGAAAGAGGTTAGAGAGCTCCATAGTGGATCAATCACATATTTTAAAGAACCCACTGGCAGCTTAGAAGCAAAATATCCCAAAGCAGTTGCTGTAACTACTCGGGTATGAGTAACACATGTGTCCACATCTCCATTTCTATCTTGTGGAATAGCTCCTTTAATAGAATCAAGACTAAATTCCAAACCCCGTTCATTTTCAATTTTTGCAGCTCTCATTTTAGCAGCTGCTCTAATTTGACTTTTTCGTGGAAAAGCAACTGGCCAGCATCTTTGAGGCATCTAATGCTGATCCAAATGGTGTAGATGCAAGTTCACTCCAAGAAGACCCGTAAGAACTTGCAACCACCCGTAAGAACTGCCATTAAGCAGGCAGACAACTAGTTGGATTAGAAAATAGAGATATCAATTCAATACATGTAAAATTTAAACAACCACGACCAAAGGTGGTATGGAATCACTTTTTAGGGCGTAGAGAAGGGAAGAGGTGAGCAGAAAATTCTACAGAAAAAATGGACCACTGTAAACATCTATAACACCACAACAATGATTGACTAGATACATAAAGTAGTGGGAA
>Ga0214543_1001676_pt1 | contig 43199 bp, 14 predicted proteins | sample CNSS2metaG_FD_160094 | JGI IMG/M metagenome (GOLD analysis project Ga0214543, IMG submission 160094) | Root nodule microbial communities from cowpea collected in UCLA plant growth center, Los Angeles, California, USA - CNSS2 | ecosystem: Host-associated > Plants > Roots > Nodule | place: USA...
AAAAATATATAATAAAAAAAAAAAAAAAATAAATAAAAATATTTTATAATTAATTATATATATATATATATATATATATATATATATATATATATATATATATATATATATATATATATATAGTTCTCAGCAGAGTAAGACAGAATATTGGGGACTATGAACCCTGCAGAGAAAAACAAAGAGTGGTTGTTGGAAGGCCCAACTCTTGTACAAGGCTTTTTAATAATGGTTTTTAGGTGGTGGTGTTACCTAGTGCTTGTGTTTATCACAAAAGTGTCATTGCTGTGAAATGATTGGTAGATAATTTTTTTATGCAGTGAGAAGTTCAAATTCTCTGGTCTTTTCTCTCTTCTGTATGTATAGGGAGAAAAAAAATGTGTGTTAAAATATTTTGTCTATACATTTCAGTTCTGAAAAAACCAGTCTTTAACTGTACTTAAAACACCCTGTTCATCCAAAATGTTTATATAGAAAAGTTCTGTCCAAAAAATACTACATTAAGTACCATTTCTCTCCCATTAATCAAAAGTGGGGTCTGTTATGCCCAACTTGCCGACAAAGCTGCCTAATTTACAAAAAGTCTCTTCAAGAGTCTTTTTGCCATCAAACTTTGGGTTTACTTTTGCTGTGTTGTCGTGGTGCACCAGTTACACACTTCAGATTTTACTGATATATAATAAAAAATTTAATTCCAAGTCTAAATTTTATATCGGATAAAAACGAAAAAGTTGAGTATCATACAAGGATAAAGGATGAAGACACGTAAATTTATTATTTTAAGGTTTTTATTGAAAATAGTGTCAATATTTTATGTTATTGAACTCAGGTTTCATTAGTGTTTTATCTCTCTGTTAAACTTCCTTTCTATATAGATAAAGAGTGGTATCAGTATCTTATAAGATGAGGTTACAAACTTTACAGAGAGAATCTTAAACATTGTTTTAAAGTTTTGGATTGAAAATGGTGTCAATTTCTTATGTAATTGGACTGCAATCTCAAACGTACTATAAATCAATCATTGGGTTAGAAACCTCAGTAGAGAATCTTAACCATGGATGGATGAGTGATCTTTGTACAAGGATTGACATGGGTTGTTTATTAGAAGAGCAATTGATGAGAATAATGCAAAGTTTTTGGGTTCCCCACAAATGAAGAGAGTCAATATACCGGTGCCAAAATGTGATGCAGACCCATGTGGGGGGTATGTCAATGAGTACTATTCCTCCACTAGAGAAGCCTTATCAACTTGTTGTGAAGATAAATAAAAATGCACACATGATTAACCTTGATCAAAAAGCAACTACAGCAACTGCATTATCATTAAGCAAAATATGCAGTGTATTATTATGCCTCCTTAGTTATCTAACCAGTGTTTGAAACTTGACTCATTTCAACTAATGCTCTGTGAGTCATGTGACTTCTATTTAGTCCAAGATATGATAAGTACTGTGCTAAAACTAAATCATGATTACTTGCACACACAACACCTAATTAAGCAATCGAAAGTTTCACATCAATTAAAAATAAGACTAATTCACAATATATAAGTGGGTGCATTCCTCATCTTACAAGCTGATTTTATAGAGTTGAGTTAGGTTTAAAGTCCACTTCTAACATGATATCAGAATGTGGGATTGAGTTAAACTTAAAAGTATACTTCTGGCACAAGCCATTCACTTTTGTTTATTCCCTCATAGTTTTCTTCTTCACCCAATAGTTGGATTTGTAAAAAATGTGGACTTGCATGATCCACGATCATATATGTAATAAGTCAACTCATCACAACCATAAGGGTAGTGCATGATTGTACTAAAAACGTTTTCATGCTAAAGTTGACACCACCACCAACCTTCCATTTATTTCATTCCTCTTTACTTAGCTTATTCCATTGACCTAATTAATTGCCTTCAACTCCTTCATCATGCACCAACCCTCATTGTCTAACAGTACAAATTCACCTACACCTCCCTCAGTTACTGCATTTCAAGTTTCTAGTTCTCAGGCAAGAAAGTAAAATATGGAGTTTCTTTTATAAACCAGAAACTTTGTTCTGTCTAGGATATAAGGCACTGACATTCTTGCCTTAAAACAGAGTTTATGGAATTTACGTCGAATTTAACCTCATAAAATTGATTATAAATTTTTTTTATTATTCAAAACTTTGGATATGAGACGCTACAAATTTATGTTTGTGAGAGATTAAATCCGATTTCATAAAACTAAAAATTCCTTTAAAGCAAATATCTTAACTTAATTATATATTATAATTGATTTAATTACTTCTTTAATCTTTGTTATTATTTAAAGATGTCGAACCGTCTTTTTTAATTTTAAGTTTGTGTTGATTTTTGCAAAATTGATACAATTTAATTTAATCTTTTGAGATAAATTTTTTGAAATTGATCAAAATTCTTTAATAAAAATAGAGTAGTTAATGAATATGATTTTTTTTGTGTAACTAATATAATTATAATATCAATTTTGATCGAAATCTTTATTCTGTTTAGAAAATAAATTTAAGAAAAATCAAATTGTATTAATTTTTTAAATATAAAATTAAATTGAGATTAAAAAAATTAGAAAACTAATTTGATATTTTTTAAAACAAAAACAAATAAAAGAGTAATAAAATTTTATATTTAGTCGATATAATATAATTTGTTTGTTCATAGTATGAAAATGTAAGGATATGCATGGCATGCATATCTTTTCTGTTGTATGAACTACATCAAGCAAATCCAATGATGTTGATTAAAAAAATAATTTTTGTGCAATTTTTCAGTGTTGCTTATAATGCTTCGTCATTTTTTCTGTTTGGAGAAGAAGTTAAAAATTTACAAGTTGGTCACGGAAGAACAATTCTGACCAACAACTGCTTTTAGCAGCAAGTTTATCACATTGGGGAGCAACTAAGGATAATGCCATGTCCTTGGATAAGCACCAGTTTTTATTTTTTATTAAATTCGATATTTAATTTTGTGGGTCTCCTTCATGGTTTTGGATGAAACTGAGATAACACCTTTCCTATTTTGTTGCTATTTTTTATTAAAATTGGAGTTTTAACTCAACAAGTAACTTGGATTATTAATGTGACATTTTTTTTTTCAAAGTTATCTATATATATTGAAAAGATAATAAAAATGAGAAATAGAGACAAAACTCACATCAATTTATTTCTTTAAGTTGCACAATGAACTCGGTAGTCCATTAAAATAACACATTTTTTTTCTTTTTCTTAATTAAATCAATTTATATGTGTTCATAAATTAGTGATTCACCTACCACACATGTTTTAATAAATAAATAAATCGTAAATTATACTTAAATTTTGATAATATGTTGTATGATAAGAAAAAATTTGGATTTTCTGTTGAGTTTTTTTGTGTTATTTATTTACTGTACTTCTATAATATACTAATTACCACTAATTTTAAAGTTTTAAAATTTATTAAAAATACTAATAAAGTATATTTTTAATGTTCACAAAGGACAATATCAAAAAATCAATAGAGAATTTGGACTCGATAAGAAATAAAGACACAAAACAGAATACAAATCCTTCAAATGATCGAAATTCTTAAAAATTTTGCAATTGCTTAAAATGTTTTGACTCTAACATAGGGATTTTCCTATGTTTGCATAAATATTCATCAAATAGGAGTTCCATTGCTATAGGTTGAGTTTTTAATCATAACTAGTCATGAAATTTTAGTGGATGTAATTGATCCAATGAACAATCCCAAATCTATTATTGAAATTAATACAAAGGAGTTAACTTTAAAAAATAAATATACTATAATTAAGAAAGAATGGTGATTTTACAAATTCTTAAACAAAATTTGTTAAAAGTTTTACATCAACTAGATATAAGACAATTTCATAATATATAAGTGAGATGTAAACCTCACCTTACAAACCGGTTTTGTATAATTGAGTTAGAGATAAAACTCACTTCTAACATGATATCAGAATCAAGTTAAAACATATCTTAACGAACTTTCTTGATCCTAAAACTCATTTCTAACAAAATTTTTTACAAGGGAAGAAGAAAGATATGTTCTTTGTCAACCATGATTGAATATTTTGGATGACTGAATTGTAAGGGGTTAACACAAAAGCTATAACCTTTTTTGGATAAGAATCAAAACAACTATGATGAACATTATAATCATTTGCGAGAGAACGAAGCGATTGCACTAAAATATTTTTCACAAAAGTTAAACACTAAAATTCAAAAGTTTTTAAGGTGCTAATAAAACAAACTGTCACAACAAAGAAAAATGACAATTCAAGAATAATGCCATAAACAATTCACGTGTCATCTTTTATCCACATGAATGGAAGGAAGCTAATTCATATTAGAACCCACAAAATAATTATGAAAGGTATTCTTAAATAAAATGTTATTTAAAATATATTGGTTTCATAATTTGATTTATTTTCGTGGACTTGTCTAAATTTAGACGACACAAATTACCAATCAATTAGATACTGCTTATAAATTACACCTTACAATAGTCTATTTATAAATTGAATTAAACATAATTTTATTTAGTAAAGTAGTATCAAAATAATTCAGAGGTTATTTTATTCGAGTTTTGATTATTTTTATACTTGAATCTAGTCTACCTAAAAATAATAATACTATATCTAAAACTTTAAAATAACGAATTTATGAATATTTAATTTTAGGATTAAATATATATATTTTTTAAATTAAAATTAGTTCATATTCAAAAATTTTATCCAATTTAATCCTCCAACTTTAGAATTTTATGGATTTAGTTCTTTTAATTTCAATCAAATTTTATTAAAATTATTTAACGTTTGAAATGTTAGAATGCTTTCATGATAGTATTTGAATCATTTACAACATATTCTCTCTTTAATATTAGCTTAGTAATTATCATCAAACATGTTTGAAACGTCAAATAAACTTAACAAATTTTTAGTTAAAAAGACTAAATTCACGTGTTTCTAAAGTTAGAGACTAAATTAATCCTTAAATTTATAATTATCTTCGTTTTTACTAATAACTTATATTCATGGTTGAATTTTTCTATGATTAGCATATAGTATATAAATATAGTATATAAATATGAACATCATCTTGTTTTGTAAAATTAAATTAAACATAAATATATTTACTAAAAAAAGAATTGATCCATTCAAATTTGTAACCTCTTAAATGCAAGGGTTTGATATGCTCCATTGGATCATTTTCTTGAGACCACTAAGTATATATATTTTTATTTGTGTACATGCATGTTACTTCTCTCCTCCACTAGTTTCAACATATTTTAACATAAACCCTATTGATATGGTTTAACATTAATCTATATTATTCTAGATGAATTGAGAAGAGAAAAAGTGGTTGACCCAGAAAATGATAGATTATAGAATATTAGTGATTAAATTAAAATATATCTTGTGGCAACATTATCACCAAAGCTGAGGGAATTATAGCATAGTTTTTGTAGGAAGAAAGTGAAATAACTTTATGAAATAAAATATTGAAGATTTATCTACATTATCTTCTTTCTTCCACTGGCCCATGTGACTTTATAGGATTGCACTCAATTCATAGTGCATTATTTTAGTCTTTCAACTTTTTCAATTATGTTTTACTTTAAACTCATGAATACAGACAACAATCATGGTTTTTCTTCCATTATCTTTCTTTGCAAATTAAATTAGTTTATAATCACCTTAAAACAAATGGGAATTAAGTTTCAGAGTCAAAGTCAACTATCTTCACTAAACACAATAGTTGAAGTATTCATATCATGAATTGTATTGGTGGGATTTAGACTTTAAAACAAATCATCTTATAAATAAATGGGAGGTAAAAAAATATCAAAATATTATTTTTCTAAATTGGGAATTTTTAAAGCACTACTTGATCATGTTTGAGTTTTGTAGTAATATCATTTTAAAATTTAAACATTGTCAGAATTTTTATTTTATCATTTATTTATACTTAATAATTTATTATATGCAAATATTGATTGTCATATCATACATAAATTTATTTATTCGTTATAATGTTGTTATAAACAATAGGATAAAATATGTTTGTAAAATTTCAAATATGCTAAATATGTCCTTAAAAACAATATTCACATTGTTTTAACCACCCTAAAACTTAAATATATTTTTAAGTTTTTTCAGTGATACGTGAAATTTATAATTAAAAGTTATTTTTATTATATGTATAACTATCATTATGTTAATGTGGTTATTCTGTTAAGTTTTCCAATTATATTATTATATATATTGTTTTTTTTTTCTTTATAGGTTATAGGTATATTATACAACTTTTGCATAGTTGAATTACACATTATATATGATCATCGCGTTTATTCTTTTACGTTGGGATGTCACTGGTTTTTTTAATTTAAAAAACAATAAGTATACTACTTAAAGTAACTTTTATAATTACATGTATAATTTATAAAATTCATAATGCATTGTTATATTAATTTTTTATTATTAATGAATAAAAAAGTATAATTATATTAATTAAGGTAAATGTGATTAGTATGATTATTGTAGATGAACTCTCAAAGTTGATTTATTCAAATTAATTTATAAAACTACTATATATTCATGTAATTAACAAATTTTCAGAAAATTCAAATTAGTAAATTTTCGTAATATAAATATGAGAAAAAATGATTGGTAGTTTAATCAACATTTTTATAGGCAGCATGTATGTAGTCGAGTCTAAATTCATCACTAATTATTTTGTATTATTCTTTAATGTATCTCTAATAAAATACATTGATTTTCATAAACTAAAATATTTTAATATATTTGAAAATATCAAAATAAATATAATTTTATTCTTGTGTATCCGTTGTTTTATCATTATTTATTATTATTAACTTTCCCTCTCTCTCTTTTTTTTCTTTCTTCCTTTTATGTTTTTTCTTTTATAAATAGTTTATTTTATTATAGTTTGTACTTGAAAATCTTTATACGCGTGATTGTAGTTTGTTTTAATTCTTTTGAAAATACAAAAAAATAAAAAATAACGTTTTTATGTTATTTACTATGGTTGTTTGTATATTATTTACAAATATGTGACATTGTTTTGTGTATCATATATGATCTTATAATTGATAAAAGAAATGTTTGTAGTGGGTTGGTGGGTGGTGATGAAATTTGTGGTAGTGATGAAGAAGGTGGTCAAATCAATGGAGGAAAAGATGAACAATACGTGACAAAAACTTTATTATTATAGATGATAAATGTTAAAAGTGTGTATCTTATATTAATCTATAAATTCTTAATATGATTCATGTTGGACAAATGAAGTTATTTTCTTTTGGAATTTGTTTAAATGTGAGCATATAAGAGTAGATTTAGGTTCTAATGCATTACAATGAGATGTAAAGTAAAATATTATTAGCTTATATAATTTTTGTTTTTTAAAATCTTTCAATTTAATTTAATGATTAGTAAAATAAGTTTGATTAAAATTGTAAATGAATAACATATAATATGTTTTCTTTATCAATTATTGTTTAACAATTAAACTTTTGCATACATTAATCTACTCGTTTATGTAAGGATTATTCAAATTCATTTCGATTCTAATAAGAATTTTTTATACTGTTTGAGTGTGGAATATCTAATTTTTTAAATTAGATACTGAGACATGATGATGATGAATATGTATATGTTAAAATACTAATTATTATTTTACATAGGTATTAATATTTCGATCTTTACATTCATTTTTATTTTAAAATATTAAAATGTTTTTAATTTATTAATAACACTAAAAACTTATATTAATTTCATTTTTATAATATTAATATGTTTTATTCCTTTCTACAATTATTTAACATTCAACTATTATCTGATAATACCATGTTTTGGTGATTTTTATTTTATTTGTACAAAAAATATTGAACCAATATTTGAAATAGGAAAGAATGAGTAAAAATATAAAGAGATACGAAATTATGAGATGAATATGTAATAAAAGTTTATATTAGTTGGATATAAAAAATAATTTTTACTTTAAGAATGTGACGAGACAATCAAACTCTTAATCATTTTGTCTCATTGTCATCCATAGTAATTTGGATATATGTAGGAGTTGATAGGTTTTTTTTTTTTTACTTTCTATTTTGTACTTTTAATGCACACTTACAAAATTGACAGTTCAAAAAAAATATTTATATAAAATAAAAAACCTTTCAATTTAATGATAAGTAAAATAAGTTTGATTAAAATTGTAATTGAATAGTATATAATAATATTAGCTTGTTTTAGATAATAAGAATAACTTATAAGTCGAGTATAATTTTTTTAAAAAGAAATGTAACTTATATAAGTGGTTCGTTGTGAATTCTTTTAGTTTCTAATAAAATTATTAAAAAAAATCACGCAAATATTTATTACAGTGATACTTGAAATCGATAAAAGACAATACAAACTCTAAGGACTCAATAATATTAGTTAAAATTACAAGATAACAAGACAATCAATTGACAAGGAAAATAATATAACATACAAAAATATAATATATTAAAGTATGAGTTGAAGAGATTTGTGTACGAGGGATTAATGAAAGATCCATGAATGTACAAAAATGTGTGTGAGATGATACTCTAGGTAAGTTTAGGACATATGTTAAAAGTGTACTTGTATTATTAATTATATATTCTTAGCCGTCAGCAGATATCAGGAATCTTCTTCTCAATGAATAACATCTTTGAATAGTCACTTATCAATCAAACCCAAACCCATCATGAGCCGTTGATCAAAAACACAATATGATGTATTATCCATAAAATTAATAACATGTGTAACATAACATAATTGATACTTATTGATTAATGTTAATCCATACTAATAAAAAATATATAGAATAGAGAATAATAATCTTATTAGTATCAATTATTTTGCACATGATTATTAATTTTATGGATAATACATAATTTTGAATTGGATTTATGATCAAGGGTCCCTTCAATTCACTCAGTGAGAGGTTTATGTTCAATTACTACTGAGTTGTCCCTAGACTTATTGAGATCCTTGATAACTTATTGAGGTCACTTATTGAGAGGTCCCTGGTTGATGCTAAGAGGTTCCTGGTCTCTTGTTGAGAGATTCCTATTGTCTGCTAAGAGGTCTCTCGTCCATTTTGAGAGGTTCCTAGTCACTTATTGAGAGGTCCTTGATCACTCGTTGATAGGTCAATTGTCTTTACTGAGAGGTCCTGGTCATTTGCTGAGAGGTCCCTAAACACTTGCTGAGAGGTCCTTGGCCACTTGCTGAAAGGTCTCTAGTCTTTGTTGAGAGGTCTTGATCACATGTTAAGAAATTCTTGGTCTCCATTGAAAGGTCTCTGGCCTTTTATGAGGGTTCTCTAGTCACATGCTAAGATGTTCATGGTCTCTGTTGAGAGGTCCTTGGTCATTTGGTCACTTGCTGAGAGGTCTAAGATCACTTGTTGAGATGTCCATCGTCTTTAAATCCCTCTTGTCTTTGTCGGGAGGTCCTTGGTCTTTGTAGGGAGGTCTTTGGTCTCTGTTGAGAGGTCCTTGCTGCGAGGTTCCTGGTCACTTGTTGCGAGGGAGGTTCCTGCTCACCTGTTGAGAGGTGTTGAGAGGTCCTTGGTCTTTGCTAAGAAGTCCCTAATCACTTGTTGAAAGGTTCCCGGTCACTTGTTAAGAGGTCCATGGACACTTGTTGAGAGGTCATTGGTCACTTGCTAAGAGGTCCTTGGTCTTTGCTGAAAGGTCCTTGGTCTTTGTTGAGAGGTCCCGATCACATGCTTAGAAATTCTTGGTCTCCGTTGAGAGGTCTCTTATCTTTGGAGGGTCTCTTGTCACATGCTGAGAGGTTCATGGTCTCTGAGAGGTTCATGGTCTCTACTGAGAGGTCCCTGGTCTTTTGCTAAGAGGTCCTTGGTTACTTGCTAAAAAATCTCTCTTGTCTTTGTTGGGAGGTCCTTGGTCTTTGCTGAGAGGTTCCTAGTCACCTACTGAGAGGTATGTTTGTGGTCTTTGCTGAGAGGTGTTTGGTCTTAACTGAGATGTCCCTAGTCTTTGTAGGGAGGTCCTTAGTCACTTCCTGAGAGGTTCCTATTCAATTGCAAAGAGGTTTCTGATCACTTGCTGAGAGGTTCCTAGTTACTTGCTGAGAGGTTCCTAGTTACTTGCTGAGAGGTCATTAGTCACTTGCTGAGAGGTCATTTGTCACTTGTTGAGAGGTCCCTGGTCTATTATAAGAGGTCCCTGGTCTATTATGAGAGGTCCTCATCACTTGCTAAGAGGTCCCTAATTTCTGTTAAGAGGTTTCTGGTCTTTGCTGAGAGATTCATAGTCACTTAATAAGAAATCATCTGCTAAAAGGTGAGAGGTCTCTAGTCTCTTGGTAAGATCCTTGGTTACTTATTGAGAGGTCCCTAATCTATGTTAAAAGGTCCCTTTGTTGAGAAGTTCCTGGTTGCTAATATCTATTGAGAGGTCTTTGAACTCTGCTATATTTGTTGTCTGAATTTTTAATTGGGAATTTATAATTTATGTTTCAAAACATAAAAAAATTCCCAACCAGGTGATTTTCCAAAAAAATGGGGTTTTAATTCTGATTAGGGTTCTTTTGAAATTTTTATTATATTAATCAAATTAGATAAGACCAATGATAAAGAAGTAATTGAACCTCTTTATTATTTTTTGAATCCTAATTTAGAAATTTAAGATCCTCAATTTTTCATGCTTGGTCAATGAACCCTTAATAAAATTATGATACACACACGTTTTAAAAATGAACAATTATATTAATTATATTTTATCTTACTTACTTTGAGTTAATTATATTATATCTTTACCTGTAGAGATCCAACCTTCTCAACAAGTAAACTGACTAATAACTAATAACATATGTCAATTTTAGTCAATAATCAAACCTATAATAGAATCTAAATTTATGTATTAGTCATAAAATAAATTAATAACTATTTGCAATATAATTAATATTAACAAATAATATAATTTATTTATTAAAGAATAATAATTTTATATAATAAAATTATATGAATAGCACACTAAAAGATTATGTCAATTATATACATGTATTAATGTATCATTTAATTTAATAACTAATATATAAAAAAATTAAGATATTACTTACAAAGAAAGTCAAATAAAATAAGAATTTTCACTTATTTAGACGTTAAAAAAACAAAACTTGCACATTCCAAATACGATGGTATCTTAATAATAATTTTATATTCGAAATTTATATTTAGAAAACATATGAATAATGTAGTGCAGTAACTTTGGTAGCAAATTGGATAAGATTATAAAATAAAAATGTAATTGTGATCTATCAATTGCTATTACATAATAAAAAATTATAAGAAAATAATTTCAGAAATTGAGGGGTATAAATATTCTGAGGATGTAGATCATATTATCAATATTTTCTTTAAGCCATAAGTATCAATTTCAATCATATAATTTATTAGTTCAATGACAATTATCTATCATTGAATAATCCTTTGATCTTAACATCACAATACAAGTTATTCTCTTTAAATTTGGAAAATTTATTTATAAGTTAATTAAATGTTTGATTACCAATTATTTAATATAATCTCAAATATTTCACGGTCACGTTTTTACCATATGACACTTACAAATAATTACTAAAAAATATATTCACCATATTAATTTTATATTGATGAATTTTAATATAATAACTAAGATTAAAGATCAAGTATAACTTAATATCAATAAAAATAACTCAAAACTGAAAAAAAAAAGATCATATTTTTATTTGTTGGATCTAATTGGTTGTGAAATTTAAATTGTAGCACCTAGGGGATTTTGAAAATTTAATGTTAATTTTATATATGAAATATAACAATGACCTACATGTTCTTTATATTTTTTTTTTTTTTTTTTTATGAAATATCAATAAAAACATAAATATTTGATTTTAGTATTTTACCATTTTTAATTTCTATATTGATGAGAGTTTATCAAACTCTTATTTAAAAGATGATAAAATGCAAATGCGTTGGTAAAAGAATGATATATTATCGTCTTAAAAGCATAAAACAAGAAAGTATATTATTTTAAACATTCATTGTGTTTAATTTTAATGATGCGACTTTTGAACATATATATCTTTTCAAAAGATTTTCCTTATTTAATAAAATAATATTAAATAGTTCAGATTTTAGAAAATAAAAACTAATAAATTACAACTACAAATATTTTTGTTCCCATTTTGTCTTTCCAATCAGATTTCATCACTATAATTAAATAATGTTAATTATCTTTTAGAAATTAATGAATATAACTTATTTCTTGTTTCTTTACCATCCAAAAATATATGTATTAGAAAATAACATAATTTTACAACTAATAATTTAAAATAACCTCTTATTTTGAAAAATTGAAACAGTATGTTTTTCTTATATAATTTTTAAATTATTTATATTTATATATAAAAGACCTCTTAATTATTTACTTTTATTTTATCTTTTGTTATATAATTATTTATTATTTTTTAAAGATTTATTGTCTTTTATAAAATTATTCAAACAGTTACTTTTTTCATTTAACAATAATTCTTTTTATTTTATTTTATTTTGTTCTTAATAAATATAAATTTACTTTATATATAAATTTAATAATATTATAATATAATCACTTATTAATATAATATTATATATATTTAAAAAATAATACAATATTAATAAGTTTAGAATTTTTTAAAATATAAAAGTTAAATTTATATTATTTACCATCCTAAATTATTTTCTATTCTAAAATTTTGTGAAAAAACCCATTCTACATATTTAAATGCATATCTACTGTTTGATTAGAAATTAATTTGCGTTACTTTATTAATTGACATAAATTAGTTTTCAAAGGATAACTTTTTATATTTAATTACAACTATTTATAATAATTTAATAGATAAGTATAATTAATCCAAAAACATATTTTTCTAATAAAATCTTATACTATTGATATTAACATAGATTAATTTATAAATACAAAATATTTTTTAAATAAAATGTTATACTACTTTTCAAACGTTGATAAAAAATGTATAATGGGTTATAAAACAGTATTGATATTTTTTTCTTATCAACTCTCATGTAACAGTGAGATTGATATATTGATATAAAAAGAGTAAAATACATTAAAAGACATGTATGAAATATTACAATTGTAATTTTTCTAGTCTAAAAATGATATATATATATATATATATTATAATCAAACTAATAATAGTAATAGTTAAGTCATCCTAATATATATTATTTGATTGTTTTATTAAATGGAAAATAGACTTGAACAATAAAATCAAAGTTAAAGATATACTCTTTAGAAAATTACTCATATCTTTACAACTCCTATATCAGAATTTTTTCTTTAAAGGCTTTATTATTTGATTTGTGGGTAATTTTCGTGAAAATTTCGCGCGCGAGAAACCCTAAGCGGAACCCTGATTCGTCCGATTCGCTGTTGAATCCGAATTTGGAACTTCGAAGATTAGGGAGCAATGGCTATTGCAGCTCCAGGGCAATTGAACGTTAATGAATCGCCCACTTGTGGATCCAGAAGTGTCGATTGCTTCGAGAAACTGGAGCAAATTGGCGAAGGCACATATGGGTTGGTTTCAATTTGTGTACTGCTTAAGCTTTGCATTTTTTTGGGCTGTCTTTTTGAACATGGAAGTTGAAAATGTATGTTCTCAATTATAACAAAGCGTGTTTGCTATGCAACACTCTATTGGAATAATCCGGTAGATTTTGTTGAGCTGGGCTGAAATTGAAAGCAACTTAAACCTGAACTTTTAGGGTCTTGATCCTGATCATGTATCTCTTATCAATCAGAATGTTTTAGAGTGAAGAAATCTTTATAGTTATTTATTGTTGGATGCTTTGGTTTAATTGTAATATATCCTTCTTCTTTTTTTTAATTTATTTATTGGTTCTATGGTTTAAAATTGTGACCACCGTTTTAGTTTTGTTGGCAATCCTTGATGTTGTGTGAAATTTTGAAAAAATGAGGCTGATGGGGCCGCATTTCAGTTGCAACGTGGTTGCAAGGACTTTAGAGCCTTGATGTTTGTGGCTACGATCACGGTTACAGAAACTTTTATTAAAACCTCGATCCATTTTCTATGGTTTTGTTGGGTGTTACTCTTGTTCAATTTCTTTTTTTATTTTCCCTTGCTCTCTTGTCTATGTGAAGTAGGTGTTTTTTGCCGCATTAATTTCTTCTTTGGACATAGCTTCCAACTTCATCACACATAAAATGTCATCTAGTTCTAGCATTGTTCATATCAATGTTATCCGCTTCCTTTCTGATGCATTCTAAAGTGAATTGATCTGTACCTTCATACATTTATGCTTGCAGTCAGGTTTACATGGCTAAAGAGATCAAAACTGGTGAAATTGTTGCTCTGAAGAAAATACGTATGGACAATGAGAGAGAGGGGGTATATCTTTGATTACAAAATTTCATAATGTATCACATTCCATACAGTGGACCTAAATCAGAAGTTACAGTCACGTTCTGTTGCTACAATTTTTCCTCTGAACTGTGTTGTTAATTTTTCCATTGCAGTTTCCTATAACTGCTATACGAGAAATCAAAATTCTTAAGAAACTACATCATGAAAATGTGATCAAGCTGAAAGAAATTGTGACTTCTCCAGGTACCCTTTTTCAAGATCTAAATTAGCTTTGTTATCAAATTGAGACGACTTAGGATTTAAAAGTTTGTTTTATTTATACATCTAAAATGTTGTTATTTTTTTTTTCTTTCAGGTCCTGAGAAAGATGAACAGGGGAGGCCAGGCAAGTCATTTATTCTTGTTTTATAAGCCCGACTGCTTGACAGTAGCATATACTATGCTTTATAGTTCTAGTGTGTGAATATTTCCATCAATTTGCTTTGGGGTTAGCATACTAAACTTAGTTTGTCCGCTTTTCATTCTTGTTTTGGGATTGCAGATGGTAACAAATATAGAGGTGGCATCTATATGGTCTTTGAATACATGGACCACGATTTAACTGGCCTTGCTGACCGACCTGGGATGAGATTTACAGTTCCCCAAATTAAAGTATTACTTTTAATACCAAGTTTTATTTCATATATTAATAGTTGCTTGTTTTATTGTCTGAATTGTGTTTCACTTCCTTTCGTAAGTGTTACATGAGACAACTGTTGACGGGGCTTCACTATTGTCATGTAAATCAAGTACTCCATCGTGATATCAAAGGTCTGTATATTGAAAAGATTGTTTTAGTTTAGAATGTAAAAGTTTATTATTCTTATTGTATGTATTTTGTTCGGTTGCAGGCTCAAATCTTCTTATAGACAATGAGGGAAACCTTAAGCTTGCAGATTTTGGACTAGCACGATCATTTTCTAATGACCAAAATGCTAATCTTACAAATCGTGTCATTACATTATGGTACAGGTAATTACCAAAATGCTGATAAAAAAGTTATGGTACAGGTAATTAATGTCATTTTTTGTCATGAGTTTTGATTGGACGATGCATATTTTGACTGTTTTTGTTATATATGTAGACCTCCTGAGTTGCTGCTTGGGACAACAAAGTATGGGCCTGCTGTAGATATGTGGTCAGTTGGGTGCATTTTTGCTGAGCTTCTTCAGGGGAAGCCTATCTTTCCTGGAAAAGATGAGGTTAGTAATATTCTATGTATGATAAGTTGAGAGAAACTAGAAGCTAAATTGGTGACTAATTGATGTGATACTGAGTGCAACGGACTAGTTATGGTTTTATCTTGTATTATTATCAGCGAGATTATGCATAAATGGTATCAAGAAGAGATTCTTTACATTGTAGCTCATCATATTCAGTGTCTGGATACTTGCCACAAGCATAAACTACCTTTCTGTTTCATTAAAATAAATATTGATTTATTTCTTTTGATTTTAAATATATAAGCATTTCTCTGAAAGTTAATTTTAGGTTAAATTAAAAATTTAGTCCTCACCTGTGACATGAGTTTTTCTTGTAGTCCCTGTAAGTAAAAATTTAGTCTTCACCTGTGACACCAGTTTTTGTTGTAGTCCCTGTATGTAAAAACTCAACATTTTGCTCTACATTCCATACATTAATTGGTCTCTTCAGTTTGCTAAAGTTAATACAAGTGTTAGATATTTGTTTTTATTGAGGGACAACAAAAAAAATGTTGTGTCAGGTGTAGATATCAATATTTAGGTTTTTTTTTTCTCATGAGGGATCAAAACAAAGTGTATTTTTTGTATAAGAATTAGAACAAAATAAAGTATCTAATATAGATTACAAATTTACTACCAATTAAATAGCCGGGTTTTTCATTTGTAAATACTTTTCATGTAGGGACTCAAATGTAGAGTGTTTCGCTGCAGAAACTGAAATGGACAAGTGTTAGGTCTTGAGTCTAAATTTTTACCTGATTTATATTTTTATCATCAAGAAAAGATGAAATGCTAATGATGGTGTTTGTGTACATTGCTGGATTTAACCTGCTCAATACTTTGGAAATTTAGTCATTGCGTTGCATTACACTCGCTCCTGATCTTTCTTTTAAGATATATGACATTACTGTACATCCTCGTGATAAATTTTTTTCCAGCTTAAATGTAATGCCGGCTTTTTTTTGTGACCATTGTAGCCAGAACAATTAAATAAAATATATGAGCTGTGTGGAGCACCAACTGAAATCAACTGGCCTGGGGTTTCTAAGATACCTTATTATAATAAATTTATGCCAACAAGGCCAATGAAAAGACGTTTGAGGGAAGTTTTCCGGCAGTAAGTATCAAAATATACATGTTTTTCTTTCCACCAGAAAAGCTAACCTGTAGTTCATTTTCTGGGATTTTTTTATATCTAAATAGCTTGTTTCCCTATGACTTACAGTTTTGATCATCATGCTCTCGAGTTGTTGGAGAAGATGTTGACACTTGATCCAGCACAGGTATCATTTCTTCACTTATAAGTCTGATTTATTAATTAATGATCTTGAATTTTTATTTTACAGGGTTCAAATACTTGTTTTTCCCAGTTTTATTTTTTACCACTCCATCTATTTTATTTGGACATGGTTAACTGTGTCTAGAATAGCTGGTTTGTTATATTATATCATGGATGTTGACAAAAATCTTAGTAAACTTAAGAGAAAGTGCTATGCGTCTGTTTTTTTCCTTTGTGAAAAACGGAAAAACATCAATGCCACATTGCTTGCTAGTTGAGACTAATTCTGTAAAGTAATTATCTGTGCTGTAATTGATAAATATGAAGTTGTGTTGGCGTAACCTGAAAATTTATTGTAAAGTAATTATTTTCCACCTGTTTATGTGATTTTATGACGATTAATTTTGTTTGTGATCCCTTTTCTAAAATTTGTTTGTCGATTTGATTTCTTCAGAGAATTACTGCGAAAGATGCACTTGATGCTGAGTATTTCTGGACAGATCCATTACCATGTGACCCCAAGAGGTAAGAGACCTTCCATGTACTTTAGTTACTTATTTTCAGAATACTACTTTTTTGCGTGAAACTATGTCATCTTAATAGGAATAAATATCTTCTCATTCACTCCTTTCATTTTCCTTTTTACTTTATTGTTTCTTCTCGACTAATCGTTTTCTGGTCCATACTTTTCAACTTCCTACTCTTCTCTACGGCTTAGTTTACCCAAGTACGAGTCATCACATGAGTTTCAGACAAAGAAAAAGCGCCAACAACAACGGCAAAATGAAGAAATGGCTAAGCGTCAGAAAATGCAGCACCCACAGCAGCACAGTCGTCTTCCCCCCATTCAGCAGCCCGGACAACATGGTCAAATGCGGTCAGGACCAAACCAACAGATTCATGGCTCTCAACCCCCAGTTGCTGCAGGACCTACTCATCATTATGGCAAGCCTAGAGGTCCATCTGGTGGACCAGGAAGATATCCTCCCAATGGAAACCAAGGCGGAGGATACAATCACCCAAATCGAGGAGGTCAAGGTGGTGGTTATGGCACGGGACCTTATCCTCCCCAAGGGCGGGGTGCACCTTATGGGTCCAATAACATGCCTAGTGGTGGTCCCCGTGGTGGCGGTGGTGGTGGTGGCGGCGGGGGCAGTGGCTATGGAGTTGGAGCTCCAAATTATCCCCAACAAGGTGGTCCATATGGGGGTTCGGCAGCTGGTCGTGGCTCAAACATGATGGGTGGAAACCGCAATCAACAGCAGTATGGTTGGCAGCAGTAAATATACTTTCTTACGATGATCAGTATTTGCACTATGATTTGGCAATACCCTGATAAATTTGAGACAGATCGGACTATTAATGGATCAAGTTATTTAGAAGAAGATATGAGATCTGACCTCTATGGTTTGTATACTATTGAGATATACTATTCTCATTAAGTACCTGGAAACCTTTGTGATGCGTGCATGCACCTTCAGTAATGTTTGGTGCTCCTAATCATAAGGGCTCCACGAAAGAAGAGTGAACCTCCGATTTTATAGTTTTTTTTTTCTCTATACTCATTGAATCCTGTGCATTATGTATGGACGATAGCAGCATATTTCAAATGTGTTACAAACAGCTGCTTACTGATATTCTTTTCAGGATACTTCCTTGTACAACTTTTTGTTAGTTTTATACTTTATTATGACAGCCACAATATGTAGTAATAAATAAATAAATAAATAGACTCAATATGGATGGTTATGGTAGTGGTGGGGTAGGGAACTGAAATTAATGAATTTCGATAGATTGTGGAAGAAGTAAACAAATTTCAACATGTGGAATTCTGTCATTTGTTTTTATATTGTTCGTCATGTGAGGAGCTAGTTTCTACTTTCTAATTATTGCCATTATTTCATTTTATTTTCTTGAATTACAGCATTGTAATAATAGAGGTTTACTCCACTGATAGAATTACTTAACTTAGTACATTCTGCTTTATATCTTATTTCCTATTATAATGTCGGAGCAGATTTAAAACATTAGAAAATGTTACAACACATTTATAAATAATTGATTATTTTTTGTTATTTTTTAAAATAATTATAATGCACTTAGTTCACTCCACCCAGCCACCCACCCACTCAAGAATGCACTAGGTTCAAATGTTGTATTTTGCTCTTTGCTTCATAAACAATAAATAAACCTCTGGCTTAATTGAAACTATCGATGAAGACATGTTTTCTCTTATTTTTAATCGTGGATAATTGGAATTCGTAGTGTCACAGGTTATACTTTCTACAATTGTTCCAACCTAAAGTTATTGTTGTTACCTACAAAGCATCCATATACTAATATTAACCTTACATTAGTTGGTTATTTTGAATGCCCAACTAATTAATACAAATGCAAATAAATTTATACTTCTTTTCGTTGCTATGAAAAGTATTTTTCTAAACAATCCAAAATTATATATTATCTTAAAATCATTTTTTATTTAACAAAAACTCAATATATATCATTGATTACATCAACAGTGGATATTACAGTGTTTAAATCAAATTTTAGAGATTTTTTTTTAAGCTTAAAAGTCATAACAGCATTGATATACTAATTTAAGTAATCATTGTTTTAGTAAAAAAATCTTTATACTAATTTATTTAAAAATTAGAATTTAACTACTTTTAGTTTCTAGAAAAAAAATATTCTATCTTTCCTTTATACATGTTTTCTCTTCCTAAAAGTGTTTCTAACAAATTTTATTTAAACTTAGCACCAAAAATGGAAAGAACAAACTTCTAGCAGGGATCCAGAAGCATTATTAACAGAGGGAGGAAAAACAGCTCATAGTCTGTTATTATTTACAGCTGATTTTTGAGAATGACTAGAATGCTTTGTTGTATGATTCTCAGTTCCAGATTTTGGGGTCCTTGGAAATGAATTTGAGGAACTTAGTGCTTCCAATGCTGCTAGAACATTCACCATAGTTGGTCTGTGTTTTGGATCTGCATTTAGACATTGTAGTGCAAGTGTTGCTGCGGCTTGTGCTCCTCTCTTGGAGTATTGGCCACCTAATCTTGTGTCCATGATTCTCAAAATTCTTCTGCTATCACTCAGGAATGGCCTTGCCCAATCCACCAATGTTTCTTCTGAAAATCCAGGTCTTTCATCTTCGACTACACGCCTTCCTGTAAGTAACTCCAACAACACAACTCCAAAACTGTATACATCACTCCTTGGGGTCAAATGACCTGTTTGTTTAGTCAAAAGGCCAAGTTATTATCATTACCAAAACATAGCCTCAAAAACTTTACAAATCACGCACATAACATCACAGTATATAAAACTGATCTACATTGACCAGAGATAAAACGAGTCTATAGTATATTAGTCAGTATAAATCTCATCTTACAAGTCAATTTTGTAAGGTTGACTTAGACTTAAGTTCACTTCTTGACCGGAATACTAATTAGTATTTCCAAGACTCTCTAGAGTTTTGTAAGTCTCAAGTGTTCAGTAACAGTAATAACAGTGTACTATTGCATCTTTTTGTGTCTCAATTGTTCCTTGCTTCTTTTTTTGGTACTGTTAATCTAAACATCTAAAAGCTAAGAACCTAAAATTTTTCATAAAAGGGTATAGAAAAATGGAAAGGCTAATTTACCTGTAGCTACATACTCTGGTGCAGCATAACCATGAGTACCAATAACTCTGGTTGAAACATGAGTGTTGTCTCCTGTAGGACCATCTCTTGCCAAGCCAAAATCCGAAAGCTTTGGGTTGAAATCCTGCATATATCATAGTGCTACTCTTTCAGAATGGAGACTTACATGCAAACAACAGGTGTTGTTTTTCTTGACAAATTCACAAGCCTAACTTTCAGTGTTAAATACCGAATCAAGTAGGATGTTGGCTGCCTTTAAATCACGGTATATAACATTTGCATCGAGGGTATGTAAAAATGTTAATCCTCTTGCAACAGCAACTGCAATGTTGATCCGGATAGTCCAGGGAATAGGCTGAACACCTCCTGCAGAAACAGAAAACAAAATTTAAGGTATTATGAATCAAGAGGAAACTATGGTTCAGTTCAAAAACAACATGTTGCACATAAGAGTGTATCTAGACTTATAGGCTTTATATAAAACAGGTCATGTAAGTAGGTTTTGAGGTTAAGCAGAGCCTTCAAACAGGCAAAGTTAAGACTTAAACATTGACATGTAATAGATAATCAGATCAGACTCAGATTTTGCAATTATGAATTACGCTAGGTTTAAGTCTAAATATGTTGAGGAGTAATGGATTAATGGAGACTAAATATGTTGAGGAGTGAATGCACAACTTCTGAATAAATGATTTTCCAAACTTCCTTTGTTCTTCAAGACTAAGCTTTGGTAGTAGGTCTAAACTCAAACTAGAACAGGTTAGGTTCAGGCCTACCTCAAAAGCTTAGTCTTGCCTATTTCTACTCCTTTGTACAATGGTAGCCAATGCATCATTTCAGAATAAATATGTTGAAGAGTAAATGTTTTACTTACTTCTGAATAAATGATTTTCCAAACTTCCTTTATGCATAAACTCATAAACTAGAAGCCTGTTTTTACCATCTGAACAGTAACCAATAAGTTTCACCAGATTTTCATGGTGAAGCTGGCTTAGATAATTGACTTCTGCCTGCAAACATAATGGGTAGAAAATCAGTCAAGGCCTAGCAACACAAGCAGTTCAGTTTATAAAGATTTTGTACAGAACTTGGACATACCAGCCATTCTCTGTGGCCTTGAAAACTTTCTGGTTTAAGTTTTTTGATGGCCACAACAATTCCAGTCCCTGGTCTTGTGGGAGCATAAGTGTTCTCATCTATCCATCCCTTGTATACAAACCCAAACCCTCCTTCTCCAATCAAGTTTTCTTGCCTGAAATTCTTAGTGGCCTCTTTTAGTTCATTGAAGGTGAAAGACTTTAGGTTACTGGAGATGGGTTTGTCAACATTTGATCCTGAAGTTTTTAAAGGAGCTTTTCCTTCACTAGATTTTGAGTTCTCTTTTGTCTTACTTCGAGACTTTGAGCCTCCTGAGAGTAGATGAAATGCAAGTTACAGTCAGCCACCACAGTAACTTTTCTATATTCTTGTACAGAACATTGCACTGTCAATTAATTTGAAACATATAGCCAAACACACATGTATATACACAAATATTGTCACTCTTTGAGTTTGATGAAATCAAAGAGTTGAAAGGCAATGTTAATTCATACCAGTCACTGCATCTAAGAAGAAAGAAAAGGCGAAAATCATTCAACATTATTTACAACCTGAATCAAAGCGAAGAAGCCTCATAATTTCCATCATTTTCATACCAATACCAACACAATCTGTGGAGGCTTATATTTAAGTTAACAAAAATACAGAAAATTCCATCAAGTTCTACGAAACCAAGGACTTGAGAACACTAAAAAACAAGAAAACAGAAGAAGAAGGTTCATTAAAATACAGCTAGTCCTATAATCTTTCAGGTTACAGCCTGTGAACTATTGTTTTAACTCTTACCCTTTGGAAACCATCGCCTTCTTCTTCTCTCCGTGGAAACCAAAGACACAAAAATGGAACCATCCACCATGACAAACAAATATTAAAATTCAAAGCATCATCATGCATCAACCTAGTGACACGAGCGGTCCCAAGTTGTGATAACATCAAAGCAGAAGAAAAATAACTCAAGGTTTATTTATATTTTGCACTAAAGAAAAGAAAAAATGAGGGCAAACACAAACACAAACACAAACAAAAACACACACACACACGATTAAAAGAACCAAATTAAAACTGACCAAAGAAACTTGTGGAAGACACATGAGCCACTGGTTTTCTGCAGCAGTTTCCCATGATCAAAGTTTTAATCTTTTTGTTTCTGAGGAGAGAACAACAGCACCAATGGTGAACAGGGTTTGAAAGAAAAGATCTACAAGAAGAAAGAAGAAAATGTGCAGTGTATGAGCTTAGATAAAGAAGTGGAAGCAAAGGCTAACAGAGGAAACAGCGTAGTCAATGAGAGGAAAAAATTGTTAATCGCTGAACCAATGTAAACATAACTTGTTTGCTCACTTTGATTCTTCAAAGATTGAAGTGTGATAAGGGCTAAGCACCCCAAAACAGGCTCTGCATCATACGTGTTTTTTTCTTTAATAATTATAGCTAACATTTTGACTCTTATGTTCATGAACACGACAGCTTCCTTAAGCTGCCAAGGTGACATCAGAGTTGAAAAAAGAATGTCAACTGTTACATTTCAGAGCAATACTCGTAAAATCTTAATCTCTGCAAACTTAAATGTCTTCTGCACATTTTATTATCGATTAAAGTTTATTTATAAGCATGAAGTAGTGTAAGTCAATAATTAATTTATAGTTTAATAAATCTCTACTTTAATTTTGTAGTTTCTAAATCAAATAAAATAGAAATGTTGAAAATAACATGACAACATTTATTGTCGGGACTCTATTTAATTACCATCTTCCCAACTACCTGACCTGGTCAAGCACTGTTGTTGTCATTATTGCTGAAAACTTCAAATGCTTTTCTTCTTGTCTTGCCAACACACTGTATATTCAATTTTTTCAAAGTATCAGGTTATTCTGTTCTGGTAAAAACTTTGGAAGTGGTGTTCATAGACTTTCATTTGAAAATCTTGATATGTTGTTTGATAACCATTTGAGGTTATCTAAATAAACCTTATCATGTAGTGTTTCATCCATCCATCTAGTTATCTGTTTCTTCACACACAGACATATGTAAATATAATAATATGTGTGTGTCTGTGTGTTTTCTTATCGTGGTTTTCTTTGTCAGTCAAATATGTCTGAATTCGTTATTGTGTTGTGCCTTTTGGTGACCAAAACATGTGATGATCATGTGCCATGGATGAAGAGTTAGTCATGTGATGTTTCCTTCAACCGTATCAGGTTTCAAAGTGTCATAAAGCCATATGAATAGTTGCATATTGAAAGCACGTTGTTCTTACAAAAAGGACGAACATGCAAGTTGGTGAATTTCAAACTAATAACTTTTTGTTTCTGTACAAGAAAGAATTCTTAGAACTTCATAACTTGTATATTCAAGATACATGATGGGAAAAGAAATCACGTTGCCAATAATTGCTTAGTACTTCGTTTGTGTTTGTTCCCACGAGAATGCAGGTTTTCCCCATTCTGCTTCGTGAACCATGGATGAATGTCAAGAACATTCTAAGTCATGAAAAGAAGCAAAACACAATTCACACACAACCTTATCTTTCAAAAAACGTGGTTAATTATCATCCAAGGGAAAAAGAAAAAAAAATGCATGAACAGTTTATATAGATAGAGGGTTAAATATATTTTTGATTTTTTAATTTTGAGTGAAAATTGAAATTAATCTCTTTTAAAATTTTTGAACCAATTTAGTTCTTTAACTCTCTAATTTCGTGAATTTAGTCATCTTAATCAAATTTTATTAAATTTATTTACCTTTTATTTTACATTTTTCAGCTAACATTGAAAATAAAATATGTCAAACGGTGTCAACAAACTAAAATATTGTAGTAAAATATGTTTAAAATATCAAATAAATTTAATAAAATTTGATTCAAAGTACTAAATTCACAATTTTTTTAAATAAAATATTAAATTAGTTTAAATTTTTTAAAAAGAAATAATTCTAATTTTAACCAAAATTTGAAGTAAAAAATATATTTAACCTGGTTTGCGTTATTCCTAAGGTGAAGTGGTAAAAAGGGTAGCTTTAAAGAAGACTATGTCATATTGTGACTTCAACTCTATCCGAAAGGAAGGTCGTAAAAAAAGACAAATGCGCCAAACCAAACCTTTAAGGTTTCCCATTTAAGAATTGAAAAATTAAGTATTTTTCTTGGTTGAAGTAGTCTAGAAATTGACAATAATAGTTAAAGTTAAAAAAAAATATTATTATTATTCTATTGTTGAAGTTTCTGTGAGTGAGAATATAATGATAACATACAAGAATTGTTGTACTTGTGGTACGTATACAAGGGTTTAAAAAGGAAAATAATAGTATATTTTCGGCTATATTTGTTTTACCTAATCAAAACTTTATCTGTTCTTCACCAACTTGTTAGAACAAATAAAGACCAAAAGCATCAACTCCTTCAAATACGTCAATAAGAGATAATAAAACCTTTTTCCATAATGAAGATGAGAGAAAATAGGTTTTTTTTAACAAAGCCAAACAAATAACATAATTAAAAAGTGTAAAATTTATTCTTTTGTTCTTAAGTTATCTCATTTTTATTCTTTATGATATATATTATTTTCACTTTCTACTTAGGTTTAACATTGTTCTACTTCATATGCATCTACAATGTTCCAATTGTCGAGAAAGGATTTTGTGACATAATTTGAGTTTTGGTTTAAGACGATATCAAACATTAATCATGAGAATTTTTCTCAACGAATTTGGATGCTCTGTTAATTTTTTTTTTATTGTTATTATACTATATATTTATAATATACTGATTACCACTAATTTTTGATGTTTTAAAATATATTAAAAAAATATTTAAAATATAAACATAATGTGTTCTTAATGTTCAGTCAGAGAACAACACCAAAAAATTTTAGTAGAGAATTTGGACTCTTTTTCAACGAGAATTCGAACCTTTGCTATCACGTTGTGACATGATAAAATTTGTAATTGCATTTTTTAGTCTATTAAATGAAATTCATTTTGTAAAATCTGCTTCATTTTATTCTACTCTGAAGTTTGAATTGTAAGAAAAATAAAAGTTAGGATTATGTATTTTGGATACCTGGACAGATGAATGGAATGTGGGCCTTATATGAAGTGTTATGGGTATTTTTTCCCCTGCAGCCACTTTATCACTAACTGTACCCCCTATTTCTAATTGCACCATTTACTAATTAAAATTACTAAATACCCTATTTTAATAAATCATGCAACCGATTTCACTGCCACTATAATCGTCTTCTCCGCTGCGTCATCTCTATTGTACCTCTGTTCTCCATTGCAGAGTAAAAGAAAAAAAAAAGTTACAGAAATCATATTTAAAAAAAATTGTTTTGGAAATTCTATTTCAAAAATCATATTTTGGAAATTCTAAAAATTTTCTTTTTAGAAAAAATCTCAGACAGGTAATTCAAATATATTTTACAAAAAGTGAAATGGTCCTTTTACAAATTATAGAGGTGCAGCAAGAAAAAAGTTAGGGTCGTGTTCTGGGCCTTTTAAAATATAAATGATTAGATAATTTAGAACTGCAATCTATGTATTGTCTCAATCAATTTCTGCATCATTTATTTATTTACATGCCATGAAGAAATTAATCTAAACTATGGCCCAATACTATTTAATTAAGTTTCTCTTGCAAACGACTAATAAAATTACTATAATGTACTAGAGATGTCATTGTATATTTTTTTCATAATTTTCTCCAACATTAATTTAATAAAAATATCAGTTTTTCATTTCTAATAGAAGATTAATTTTTGCCTAGGCATAAAAAATTTAACCACTGTACTAATCTTTTGCGCAATTTGAATGGATAATTTCAGTGCAAATATAATTATCAAGTTGTGTAGTTTGAACTAATAAAAATAAGTAACACTTGCTTTTGTTATTCTTTATTAATTGAAGATCCAGATGCTTTAATTTGAATATATATTTTATTGTTCTGAATTGAAAAAAAAAAGGTACATTTATCTTGTTTTTCATATTTAATTGTCATAGAATTGTGTCGCATTCTCTTCTGTTTTGAATATAATTTTTATTAAGTACTTTTTAAAAAGTATGATAATATTAATGTTTAATACTAAAAGATTATATATAGTTAACTTTTTAATATAAATAATTACCAAAAAGAATAATTATATACATCTTAAAATAAAATTTCAAAGTAAATTAAAAGTATTTGAGTAATTTGAAAAGACAGACCGAAAAAATCATAAGTACGGACTTATTTGTTCTTTCTAATTGAACACGTTTTTTAATATCACTAGTTTCGATTTATACAAATTTTTAAAATATATATGAAATTATATTAGATAATGACGATAATATAATATTATTAAATTATATATATATATTAAAATTATATTTATTAAAAATAAAATGAAATATATTAGTAAAGATGAGAGAATAATGGTTGATAAATAGAGAAAAACAGAGATAGACGGTTTTATAAAAGAAATTATAAAACTAGCAGTCAATTTTCAAAAATTTAATAAATAATTATATTTTAAAGGATAAAATTGATATTTTGAGATGTGGATAAAAAAAGAAATCTCTTTATATCTTTATATATTATTAGATAAAAAATAATTTAATTAATTAAAATACATAATTCACAAAAATAAAATGCAGGCAAAATTAAATATCAGACCAAGTTAATTTTTTTTTTAAATATAGAAAATAGAGTCTGGACGAAAAAAGTAGGGAGATTAAACTCGTAAGTCAAGAAATAAAGAAACAACATATCTCTCTAAAAAAATAATGAAAATGTAAATTTTCATTCACTTACTATAAAGTAGAGGTGTTAATTACTTACTAGTTAATCTAGTTTATACAAGAATGTATATAGTTATTGATTTTGTGCCAAAAGAAGAGAAAGCTACAAATATTTGAAAACTGAATTGTTTTTGTTTTCTGTAGAAAAAGGAATAGGGAATATTCTTGAGAAAAAGTATATTCTGAAAGTATATAAAATTCGTTGAAATAATAATAATATAAAAAGTGAAACAGAATTCAAAATGAAATTCCCTTTTTAAGCAGAAACAGATAATGGTCGAAGAAAAATTGTACGAACAGTGTTTATTTTGGGTTATGCATGCACATCTTAATCACCAATGGTCCCACTCAAATAATTCTGCGTGGTCCAACCAAATAAATTTTTCTTTTATACAAAACCATTAACAAAATCGAGTAAATTGATTAAGATATTATTGTATTCCAAAATTTTGGAAAACAATAATTAAACATTCGATAAATGCCTAATAAACAATTTAAATAAAAGAGGATAAGCCAAAATTAAAAGAAAGACTAACCATATATTAATCATGATAACATAACGTATTATCACAAAATAAATAAAATAATTGTTATCTAAATTTTATTATTGTAAATTGGCCTATTTTCGATAGCGGGTAATAGAATGTCCAATAAAATTATCTAGGATAGATTTTTACTTGACTTTAATGTTATGTTAAAAATGGCTCTAAACCTAATTCAACCTCACTTATATATTATTAATTGACATTATTTATAGTCGATGTAGGACTTCTAACACTTTTATTTTTTAAAGTTTTTGTGATTTATATATTGTTGTCAAGACTTGGACTTGTTTCGATACAAATACAGAGGAGAAATAATATATTGGTTAAAATCTAGTTTAAGGTAAATTTATTTTTTTTTCTTGGTTGCATGCATGAGAATAGATATTTAGATGTGGAGTTTGATGGATAAATATGAATTTATACCAATTTATAGTCATAATAATATACTTTTAGTTTGATAATCAAGTTTTTTTTTCTTGTTATGGATAAAGATTAATTTTTACAATGTAATGATATCTTTAGTTTGATAATCAAATTTTTTTTATAAGCAGGTTTGAAATTTTTATGCTAAAAACAAAAGTTGTTTGGAGTAGCTGGATATGTTTTTACGGAAGGAATACTAGTTCATTTTTTATAATTTTAAAGTACATGATCTGGACTGTAAATGGAACTTGATCACAATGTTTTTTAGTTTTGTATAGGAAATTTTTTTAGAAATTTGTGATACTTATTATATATTTGTAATACTATTATTTTTCTTGATATTTCTAACTAGTAATATATTGTATAAATCAGATATTTGAAATTAATAGAAGTGATGAATATGATGTTAAAGAGTTTTTTTTTGTGTGAAACTTTAGCGTTTGTACGAGAAATTTCAATAATTTTAAAAAATTGAAATATATATCTTGTAATTAAATTATTTATAATTGAATTTTTTTTTTTAAATAATTAATTTGGATAAAGTAATTGAATGTCTTATATTTTAATTTTATTACTTGGATAAAATAATTTAATTTTTATTTTACAGCTAACTTAATTTTATTTTTGAGTTTAATTTAATTTAGTTTGATCTCAACCGTATCGACCTAGGTCAATTCGAATTAATTCGACCTCGGCATAATTTGAATTGATTCAACCTCAATTGATTCGGCTTGAGTTGATTCGACTTAATTTTCAACTATGGTAGATTGGTTTAAACCTTATGTCTAGTTCATTTTTAGCTTGACCCGACCTGTCCTGAAGTTCGGCAAGAGCCGATTAAGCTTAAAATCATCTCATCTACACCTTCGACTTAGGGCAACTCGACTCTAACTTCAGTCTCAGCCAACTCTATTCGACATTTGGCTTGGGTTGACTCAGTTCAACTTGTGATACGGGTGACTAGGCTCAACCTTAAACTCAAATCGACTCGATTCAGAGCCATCTTGTGTCAACCTTCAGCCATGACCAACTCAGCTTGACATTTGGCCAAAACCGACCTAGCTTGGCATTCAGTTCAAGTCAACTCGGCTTAAACCCATCTCATCTCGACCTTTGATGAGGGCCGACTTGGCTCGACTTTCGACCCAGGTCGACTCAACCTTCGACCCGAACCGGCTCTGCTCAACTTTCGACTTAAGCAATAAACAATTCCACAACTTGGGAATTTCTAATTTCCTTATTTTTTAAAGTGAATTTCAAATTATACTATTTTAGTTATCTGAAATACCTTTTTAAAATTCTCAATTTAAATTTCCTTTTATTTTCCTCATTCAAATATGTCATTCTTTTAAAAAATAAATCAAATTCTTCAAATAAATGAATTACTCTCTTAAATTATCTAATACAAAGCAAACATAAATGATTTCTAATATGCCATAATATGTTGATAAAATGGTGAAATTGAGGATGATTTTCTTTATTATTCCAAACAAGAATAATGTTTGAGCCAAATACATGTCCTTAGCATGTTTCGAATTATATTTACTTTTTAAATAAAATTCAAAATGTGAATTTTGCAAGTGGGTAAAATTAGTTTAAGATGGTCATTTAGAAAAAAAAGTTATATATATATATATATATATATATATATATATATATATATATATATATATATAAAAGATGAACTAGAACATTACTCCATCAATTTGGCAGAGTCTCTGTAATTCTGCATAACTGGTTTTTACATAGCAGTAGTCGTTGGACAAAATTCATTTATTTTAAAAACTAAGAGAAATACATTGTAGTCAAAATCCATCACTTTTATTTACTTGGTTATGAAATAGTTGTTTGCCAAGGAAGTCGCACGCTGAGATACTTTTTAGATATTAAATTATTTATATTTCACTAAATTATTATATTTTATCAACATATTTCAAATGTGATGAATGGTTAATTGATTTTTTTAATATATTAAAATTGAGCTGAAGTGCATGTGAATGCGAAAATATGTTTTTATATGACATGTAAACATCAATTATTTTCAATGAGAGAATATTACGTTTACACACACAAAATAATAATAAATTTAACGATTATATATATATATATATATATAATAAATTTATGTTTATTTATAAAATATTATCTAAATCATTTTGGGAACAAAAGTGATGTATTTTAAAATTAGAAAAATAAATTAAATAAAAAAGCATTTTTCCCTCTAAATTTTATCATTTCGAACTATCTAAATATATTAATTGAAAACTATTTAAATAGTTTTTTGTTTTTTTGCGTCATATTATTTTTCTAATTTGGTGGGTTAGAAATTAATCTCATATTTTTGTTGTTAAATCTCGTACAGTGGAAGTGACTCATTTGCTGGTCTAGATTCTTTTTGTGATTTGTTTTGTTTTATGTTTTCGATGTGAAAAAATATATAAATAATATAATCCTAATCATTGAGATGAATTAATTAACATACGCGCAATTCGATGCATCTTAACTACAGTCAAATATAAGAATGATTAAGTTAAATAATTTTTTTAATCTGTCGCTATAAACTGTTCAACGTACGTGTTCCACATGCATACTAATTTTGTTGATTAATTATTTTCCTAAACTTGATCCTTAAGTAATCATCATGTAAATGACCAATTGACCCATATCATACCATCACCTAAGTATCAGGTTATTAAACATGTTTTTTTAGTTAATGTTATTTTGTCTGGTTTTACTTCCTGTATTTTTAAAAATTTATTTATTAGTTTTCAGAAAAACTAAAATATTATATGAATTCTAGTCCAAAAAATTGTCACTAAATATTAAATTTGAAAAATAAAAATATTACATATCTTACGTCATTTAGAAATCAAGTGAATTTATAATATATGTAAGTGGATGTAAAAATTTAATTTTACAAACTAGTTTGATAGACTGAATTAAACACAAAATTCAATTTTTAAAATTATATCAAAGTTAGTTAATTAGATATCAAGTAAATTTATAATATATATATATATATATATATATATATAATTATACCAAGATTATCTCAGTGACATTTTTTATTTGTTAGACTTAACGTATTACATTTTATTAAATCGCTATTACATGTTATTAAACCGTTATTACACAACTAGAGATACGTATTATTAAATCTTATATTTAGTAAAAACAAAATTTAATATATCAGTAAATGAAAACCTTATTTTATTTTATAGATATTTTTATATAGTTAAATCATATTTAAAGTTCATTTATGAAAGAAAATAAACTAATATTACGTATTACGTATTACACGAGTTTAATTCTTATATCACCTTTTGTGAGTGTAAAAATCACGACAAAAATATCAAATTTGTGTACAAGAATTAATTAAAATTACATATTTTTATAAGTTGACAAAATGAAATCGTTTAAAAATATAAAATTAAAGAAAAAAATTGGGACATCTAATTACTGTCTCTGAAACAGAAACGTTTATGCATAATTTTTTTCTTACAGTGTCTTCACATGTTTGTAATGTTATTTTGTGAATGAAAAACGTAATTTGACTTAAAAAGAAACCCTAATATTGTAAGACAGTGATGTTTTTTCTCCTACGTGTAAGTAAAGTTAATTATTTTCGTGATGTTGTTTCTAGAATTTTGGGTAGAACATGGGTGTTGTGTTCACGTGTGTGGGGTCCATGGATTTATAGTGTGGACCATAAAAACACAACCAAACAGAGAACAGGAATTTGCCAGTTTTTTTTTTTTTTTTTTTTCTGATATGCTAACGTGTTTTTCTTTTAAGCATATAAACTGACATGACTGCTACTTGGTGCCTACTATTTTTCCATTGCCAAAAACCTTAAAATATATTTGAATGGAAATAAATTCATATTTTAAATTTAAATTATAAAAAAAAATCCAAACTGAACAATCATATTGATTTAACTTTTAAAATTCATAATAGTGTGAACTACAATTTATAAAATAATATAAAAAAATTAATTTATTTATTTTGTTTCTCAGTATTTTTTAGTTAATTTAAAATATAGGATTAAACATATTTTTATTGTTTAACTTAAAGTGAAAATTAGAATTAGTATATTTTTTAAACTTTGGTCCAATTTTGTCTTCTAATTTTATAAATGTATAGATATAATAATTTTAACTAAATTTTATTAAGTTTATTTGACGTTTTAAATTCATTTTATGATATTATTTTTGAGTTGTTCACACCGATACATTTTTATTTTAAGTTTTAATGTCAATCGAAAAACACGTTTTATAATAATATTTAAATTATTTGTACTGCTTGTCATATTTTCACTTTAATATTAATTTAGAAATCATCGTCAAACATAAAAAAAAAACACTTAAAAAAATTTAGTTAAAAAATTAAAAAACTAACATATTTCTAAATTTATGAGACTAAATATAATCAAATTTTAAGAAGGGAGTTACAATTTTTACTGAAAAAAAAAACATATTTAACTGTATATATTTAATTTTTGTACTTAAGTTATCTATATTGGTAAGTTTTTAACTTTTTATCGGTTACTTGAATTAGATTTTATTCTATGAAAAATGCCTGGACTATATAAAAAAATGATAATGATTGTTAGATATTTTGTGGATCAGGATTTTTTTTCTTCATTGGTTTGAAGATCTGAAAGAGGCTTAACGAGGTGTTCTTTTCACCAAGTCAGTTTTTGATATTTCGATGATAACGAAACCTTTCAACAAACACTTCATTTTCTAATTAATGCTATTATGATTTTAAAAAATAATAATGTACTAATTTATTTGTTGAAATAGAAACATTTCAACCATTTAAACTATTTATCAGACTATAACATACTTGTCTTGTCTACCACTTCCCCACTCGAAACATTCACCATTAATGAAATATAAAATATTAAAAACAGTTACATTTAACATGAAATTTTACTTGTACTTAAATTTATAACAATAATATGATATTAATCCAATTTTAATACTAGTGTAAAACAATTGATTATTGAAAATAAAAAATTAAGATAGGGAAGTAATTATTGAAAACTTTTATAATGCACGATATATATATATATATATATATATATATATATATATATATATATATATATATTTACCAACATAATGAATAATATAATATAACAATTAGTATCATGGCTTTGCCTTTGTAAAGAAAAAAAAATAGAATTTATTCAATTCTAAATGACGTTATTTTCTTAATATTAATAATAACGTCGACGAACAATAATGCATGGGATGGGACTCTTATTTAATATATTAGTGTTAAAAAAAAATTTGATCATTGTTATTTGTCCATACAAGTCTCACTCATTGAAGAGGTCAATTTAATGAGTGGTAGTGCGTAATAGTGTAGAAAGTACAAGTTAGGTTTCCATCAACAAATGTTCAACAAGCCACAATAATTTCAAAATAATAATTTTAAATACTCCTCCACATATTTTTTATTACTCTGTTTTTTGTTTTTATGAAAAATATTAAGTGTATTTTACATTTTTAAATATTGAAATTATTTTTTCATAAAATATTAAGAATAATTGTGAGTAATATATTCCCTTCAAAGGTGCATTCAATTTTAATAATGAGTGCTAATTAATCACGCCAATAGGAGCAATATAGTCAGACTTGGTTCCTAAGTAATTGGAGAGAAGAAAGAGATTAATTTAAAATATGATTGATTTGAGAATAGAACTTTCAACTAATAACTGAAGTTAGAGTTCTAATCCAACTTGATCCGGCTCGACCCATCACGGGTTAATGATTTAGTGAATTAATCTAATTTGGCTTATTTTTTAGCGTGTTAAAAAATTTGAACCCGGCCCGACTCATCACAAGTTGACGGGTTAAACGGGGTTGACTCACGGATTCACTTAATTAAAAAAATATATAATTTTTTTATTTTATTTTAAGTCAAAACTAAATTATAATTTTAATTAAAACCTAAATGAACTTTAATACAATCTAAATACAAACTAAAATAAAAAAATACAAATTATTTATGTGTTGGTTAAAAAAAACCTAACATAACTCAAATGCAAAACTCAACTTAATAAAAAACACTTGTGTAATCTTTTTATTTGCGGGTTGGTGAGCCAGCAGGTTCAACCTGGATGAGTCAAGTTCTAAATGAACCGGGTCAAAAATCATCCCGTATTGAAATTTGTAAAAAATATTTCAACCCAATCTGATCCGAATCCGTGATAAACCAAGTTGGCTTGCGGATTTCAACCCATTTTAACAGTTCTAACTGAAATATATATATATATATATATATATATATATATATATATATATATATATATATATATATATATATATAAGTTCATAATGAGTATTTTAAATCATGTTTAAAAGTATTATCGATCATATAGTTTTACAACTTGTTATCGATCATACAGCTCACACACAGTGTAGGGGCTATTACACGTAAATTATAGTTCTGTCAAGTAAGAATTCGACACCTGAATGGTGAAAACAATTGTGCTTTTGCCTAAATTATTTGAAATTTAAACACGATTCTTAATTAATTTAAAATATGTTTTAATAAAAAAAGAAGAAGGTGTAAATCATTTTTCAAGATTAATTAATCTTGCAATAGCAGTCGTATATATGATCGCAACAATGATAGAATATTTATTTATAAGTTTTAAATTTCACATTAGTTTTAAAAATTAATTTGTATAAAATTAAATTAAAAAATAATTTGTGATAAAATTGATTAAGTTAAGAATCTTGTTTAAGTTGTTGATTAAAATATAATGTCAACTTTTTCCCGACCAATATTATCGATTGATATCACATAATTTACTCCTTCTAGTTGGAGGTACATACACAATAATTTACTATTTGATATAAATCCCTAAAAATTAAACTATCCACTATACTACAAAATCATGAAAGGGTTTGTACAAATTTATAACAATAATTAATACAACCTAAAATAAACAAAATATATATATATATATATATATATATATATATATATATTTATACAGGGATAGTTATATTATAAATAATATATATCTATTATATTTCAAATTATCTTTCTACACTTGTACCTATATTTATTTGTTTACATCATTGTAGTTTACAAACAACATATATAAGGATAAGTTATTAAAACAAAGTTTAACTTATATTTAACGTAACTTTATTTGAAAATAAATTTTAATTTGAGCAAAATATAGATAAAAATATACATTTTAATTTAACAAGTTACAATAATTCACTTTCATTCAAAATTCAACATATAAGAACTACACAAACAACAAATGAATTTTTACATAAAAAATATTTAACAAGTAAAATATTAATTGATGTCTTCTTGAATATTTCTAAGTATGTCTTACAATATACTACCATCTTATGTAATAAAAAACTTTGATTCACAAGCAAATCAATAATCATAAGAGTAAGATAAGTTTATTACAATTCATGCCGCATATTTATATAGACTACTGTATGTAAGAGTTTCATTATTCCTTTTTCACCACCTAATGTATTAATTTATGTAAATTAGACCATCGATTAAACAAGAGATATTTGTCACAACATAAATCTCAATATTTTTAACAATAATTTATATATCATGGTCGCATATGTGAGATATGTGACAAAAAATTTACATAAATTTTACCATTCTTAATAATCATTTCCATACAACATAATTCACTAAAATAAAATCGCAAATCAATTACATAAACAAATTAATATTTATTTTACATTTATAATAATCATTCAAAATCCGTTTAAGGGACAAACAGAAGAAAAGAAAAAAAATAAAAAGTATTTATAGCTTAAGTAAAAATTTGTTGATTCCAGAGGTTGAGTTGTGACTTCTTAAGCCAAAATATGGTTGAGAGAAATGCTATTTTCATCTTTATTTTTTCTAAAATTTCAAAAAATTCAGTCAAAAAAAAATCTATCAATTTTTAAAGATATTTTCAAAAGTATTTTAATAATACAACTTCTAAACAATTTAAATAATCAATCAAATTCAGATATATTTTAACACAATTATTTATCAAACCACACCAACTCAATGAAGGTCTTTTACATATATTATTTTGGACTTTTTATGTTGTTTTTAATTCTGACGTTCATGCAGGACATTTAAATTTATGTCATATCCTTAATATTGAAGATAACTTTTCGCTTCTTTAAAAAAATATAGTCAGAGGAACCATCACTAAACATCCATGACAATTCCAATAACACAATAATGATCTATAGAGATATACAACGTATATCTCGATGATGCACTTGACCTACAAAAACACCAATGCAACCCAGGGTCGTCACTGGAAAAGAGATAAATCACACATATGTTTTTAGAAAGAAAAAGTGAGGAAGAAAAGTTATACACAACATTTTAAAAGTTCATTTACATTGGATTCTTTTTGTTAGACCCATTTACATCCGACACCTAACATACATTTATGTAAGACTTTGTTAGACTTGACGTAAGTGAAACTTTTTAAATCAAACCATAAGAAATCCAACGTAAAAAAAACATTGTTCTTATCTACTAAAATGTCATCATGTTTTCTAAGATATGATTCTATATAATAAGACATAAATAATATAATATAAAAGACCTATTTCTATTTCTACCGGTGTCAAACCCAAAAACACTTAAATTTAAGCATTTAAACAAAATTTAATCCAATAACAAGCCTACATAAAACTTAATATGTTGTGACAACTTTACCTTCATATTAGATAAGGTTTTATTAAAAATATAAGTAAATTTATTTATCTAAAATACTTACTTCAAATTAATTTTCAAAATTAAGCTTGAAGAACCTAGAACAAGATATCAAATATATAAATATATAAATATATAAATATATAAATATATGAATATATAAATATATGAATATATATATATATATATATATATATATATAAATATATATATATATATATATATATATATATATATATATATATATATATATATATATATATATATATACACACACGACTTGACGTAAGTAAAACTTTTTATGTCAAACCATAAGGAATCCAACGTAAAAGAACATTGTTCTTATCTACAAAAATGTCATCATGTTTTTCTAATATTTGATTCTCTATAATAAGACATAAATAATATAACATAAAAGGCCTACCGGTGTCAAACCCAACAACACTTAAATTTAAGCATTTAAACAATTTTTCATCCAATAACAATCTAAAACATAACTTTACCTTCATATTAGATAAGGTTCTATTAAAAACATAAATAAATTCATTTATCTAAAATACTTACTTCAAATTAATTTTCAAAATTAAGCTTAAAAAACCTACAACATGGTATCAAATATATATATATATATATATATATATATATATATATATATATATATATATATATATATATAATATGTTAAACTAAGAATATCACTTTTGTTATTTGAGCCTACAAATATAGATGACAAAATCATAAAAAGAAAACAAAATACTTTTATAACAACTAAAAAGTTGTTCTTTCAAAAAATAGGATCGAGTAAAAACATTCTCCTCCCTTTAATTAGTGCGAGGTGTAATAATATTTTAAAGAAGATAAATGTAAAATAAGGAAGAATTTTGTAAAATGAGGGCGGGCGAAAAGGAAAATAAAAAGAAAAAATGATAGTGGCAGTCCCATTTGAAATATTTTGAAAATGCTGTTTTTTTTAATCAATATTTTGAGTTTGATTTATTTTTATTGGCTTTAAATGTTTTTGTAATATCATGTTCTTTTTGTGCAATTTGGTGAGGGTACAAGTATGGCCACCGTCCAACTTCTCTAATGGTGCCACCAATACAATTGTTTCCTTTTGTTTTTACGCACTTTTTTTAATACTTTGTTCTGATATGATAAATCTCCAACTATATTTTTTAGGCTTATATATAAATTTTGGAATTAGTCTTTTTTTTTTATTTTTACCAAATTTTATTAGATTTATTTGATATTCTAAGTGTATTTTATGATAATATTTGAGTTAACATTAAAGCGAAAATATGTCAAACGATAAAAACATTTCAAATACTATCATGAGATGTGCTTGAAACATCAGATAAATTTAATAAAATTTAGTTAAATAGACTAAATTAACAATTTTTAAAGATGAAAAACTATCATTCAAAAATTAAGTTTTGAAGAGGAATTAATTTTAAATTTAACTAGATAAACTAAAAATATATTTAATCCTTATTTTTCTTTTGAGAGATCTTGAAAATTTGTTGCATTTTTGTCACTGTTGGGATTAATGATTTCTTTTGAAATTTGATACTCTATTCACAGTAGTAATGATTCGAGTTCAATTTTCGTAGTTTGTATTTTGACTTTTAAAGAAGTGTGTTGTAAGAAAAAAAAAAGAAAAAAGAAAAAATGATATAAACGTAAAAGCATATGTTAGGTTTACTTTAGGGAGGTAGATTCGAATTTGCCTTTTGCTACTCATTGGTGCGTTTATCAATCTTTTGAACAAAAAGACAAAAAACTGACTTAACTTATCACCTAATGACCCCACCCTCTTTAAAGTTAAAAACCCTGTCCCACCCATGTTACAACTTTACAATTTCTGGATCAATTTATTTTAATTCGATATAATTATTATAGAAAATAAAAATTTATTTTTATTATATACTAATTATTTATCTGCTTAAAATAAAATAATTTGGTGTCAGATGAGAGGATAAACCACGAGTGGTCTTTGTTATGGTTAATATTTGATCTTTTCTGAAATGGTAGGATTAAAAGTGACATAAAGAAGGAGAAAAAGTATATGTTTCTTAAAGTAATAAAGTAACAATTGAATTATTATAAAAAAAGATGGTAACTTTGAAGTGAGAATGATTCCACTGTTTCAAAGTAACCTAAGTGGTCCTGTCTCCTATTATTACAACAAGGGGTTATTTTACGATGAGTCAAATTTTTACATTAAATAGAAGTTACACATTTGTCCTTCGATGGAGGTCACTCATATCATATGGAAGAGAAGAGATTTTGAGTGGAAATCGATTCTAGAACGATAAGAATCAATTCTTTTCTATATTTTCAAGTAGTCAATTCTCCTCTTCCTTATATAAAACAATAATAATTTTTTCTTCTCTGTCTATCACTTATTTAATTGCATTTTCTGTGTGTTTGTTGATACTTTACCATTGTGATTTTGTTTGAGTTGGTGCTTGTTGATGACATTCAGATGAACTGCATGGAAAATAATAATAATAATAATAATAATAATAATAATAATAATAATAATAATAATAATAATAGCAATAGCAATAGCAATAGTGAAATAATAATAAAAAATTAATCATAAAGGTAAAATTATAATCATATAGTTTTATTAGTTATTTTATTTTCTCTTTATACAAACAACTCATTTTCATCTCTTTTTCATTTTAAATCCATTTAAGTTCACATAAATTCAATGTCTCAAATCCATCTTAGAAACAAATAAGATTTAAAGTATTTTTATCTACGAATAGTAAACATATTCCTCATTATTTTTAGTAAGTCAATTATAAGCTAGGGTAAAAGAGGCTTTAAGTGATTATTTTACTACCCTCATTTCTTTTTTTAATTTTTTTCTTATACATTTATTTCATTATATAATTTAAATTGTCATTATTAAAATTTTTCCTTATACATTTATTTCATTATATAATTTAAATTGTGACGATTATATTGAAATATGAAATTACAAATCTAGTTGGATAATAATAAATATTAAAGTATTTTATTTAATAATTATTTATAATAGTAATATAATGTGAGTTATGATGTTTTTAAGTGTTGTTATTTTTTGTTGAATTTGTTTTTCAATAACTAAATAACGTCATCATTTTTAAATGTCAATGTTTACCTCTTTAAAACAATTGTCACTTTACACAAATATATAAAGTGGTGGTCGTTGCGACGTTTTGTATTACAATACTATATTATATTTTGTGACTACAAGATTTATGATGTTTTTGAAAAATATCACGCACATAAATAATGACATTTGAAAACATCATGATGTGAACAAATAAATACAACAATTTATACGAGTTTTCATAGTGCATGCATATTGATTATTTTTTCTTCATAACATTTTAATTCAATGACACAATTCAAAAATAAAGACTAAAATGTTAAAAAATGTAATGCAAGAATATTGTAACTGATAATCAAGGCCAAACTCTATGAAAGGTCAATTCTTTGTCTTCAAAAATATGATAAATCTAATATATATTACAAAAAATATAACAAAATTGAAAAAAATATTAAAATAATTATATTTATTCGTCTTAAACCACCTTTCTTTACTTAAGAAAAAGAGATTGTTACAATCAAATGTGTAAAACATTTCAAACCCGTATAATTTAAAAAGAAAAATAACAACTTCTAAAAATACTCTCATCCAATATTATAAAGATTCAAATCCATATTATAATAGTTGATAAGTTCAATATATTTCCCAAATGTGTTGCCTAACTCTAATGCATTCAAAAGTAACAGAGAAATAATAACAACGTTATTGAATGGAGATATTAGATTTTTTATTTATCATATATATATATATATATATATATATATATATATATATATATATATATATATATATAATTACATGATACCTAGGTTCGAAGAAAAGACTTTCCATATTTGATTATACCTCTATATGTACATTTTTATCTTACTAGGTTTGTTTTATTGTCTTGGACATATATAATTGTTTGACAAATAAAAAAATAAAAAAACAAAACAGAACAAGAACGTGTGTTTGAGGAGGGAAAAGTTAAGGTCCATTTATTGACTTTCCGTACACTCATATCCTTGTTTCTGGTTCACACGAACGTAACAATTTTCTGAATAAGCAAAGTGATGATAATGTGTTTCTCAAACTCTGTTTCAGAATAAAACACGGAAGGTATTTGGATAACAATTAAACAAACTTCGAGAAAAGAAAAAATATTACTACAAACACTTTCTTGTACGTAAAATCCAAAATAAATAAATAAATAAAATTGTAGATTAGATCAATTGTCCAATATGAAATTTGAGGAGCAACATTTTATGATGTTTTCCCTTTATTTTATCTCAGAACATGAGGAGTGAAATGAAATATTTATCATTCAAATGATCTTAATATATATATGTTTGGCAACCCGAATTATAAATTCTAATCAAAATGTGTTAAATAAATTACTATGATAGAATTCTTTGAGAAAGCAAGTTATATTACTATATAAAATAATTTCACATCATTGTATAATTAAAAATATATAGTGTATTCAGTCCAATAAATATGTTAAGTAATGAGTCTAACAAAACCCATTTAGTCTTCACCAACCTAAATTGGTCAAGAAATATTCTGAGATATATAATAACAATAATCATAACAAATCTTAATAGTTTGATTATGTTATATTTTTTATTATCATGTATTAACAGAATATATATATATATATATATATATATATATATATATATATATATATATATATTATTTTATAAAATATTATCATTAGCCTACGGTAAACTAAATTTTTATGAGCTTGTATTGAACTTTACAAAATTTTACAATTTCTGAGTCCTTTGTCATCTTGCTGAGAGCAATTATACAGCACGAACATACGTTACGTCATGAATTCAGCAGTTATACCAATAACATGTTTTGATAAAAAAGCTTTCAAAAATGCGTTTCACGAGAATGGTTAAAATAGCAATTATATAACCAAACATTGTGCAACACCCTCAAGAGGAAGAAACTTGTCCTTTTCACAGTGGAATTATTATTATTATTATAATTCCTTAACCAACTGAGAAACCAGAATTACTGCCAATGCTGTCGTGTCCTAATCGTTTCGTTAAAAAATCATTAAATTCCTCACAAAATAAATATGAAATTTGATGAGGACAAATGAAGCTGTTCAATTCAACCCATCACTGTTATTTCTGCAAAGTTGAAATTAATGGCAGTGGAAATGTGCCAAACCAAGTGGTTCTGTGATTTATGAAATTATGACCACAACAAAAATGATGTGAGTTTGTGGTTCAGACCAATCAACCCCAGAAATATTCTCTCTCTTCTTTTTTATTTTCCACAAACATTTTATTATTATTATTATTATTACTAGACATACATTCCATGGAAACAGATAAGCATTGATGAGTAACTGTTCGAAGTTGGTGTTCCCAGAATAAATAGCAGAAAATGCAAAACTACACACTCTCTTGAGTTCTGTCCGATTGCATAACATTGGTTGGTTGTTGTCACAAAAATCTCTTGCCCTTTGGCCATAATCAAAAGCCAACACACTGTTCATCAAGCTAATCATCAACCCAACCTTGCTTGGTTCCACTGCAAAATTTCAGTTATTCTTATCTCCATACATTGGATTGAAGTATTTCTTCTCCTCTCTCTCTCTCTCTCTCTCTCTCTATATCTATCTATGTCTCCACTTTCCACGTTATTTTGTTATTATTTTAATTTTTTTTTTCCATCTCCATGTCTATCCTCTTCTCATATGAGCCTCAAGGTGTCGTATATATAGCAAACCACCTTGTGCAGCTTTTGTGTTACTTGAATTTTGGAAACTTGATCTGCTTTTGCTTTGTTATTTCATTATCAGTACCCCTTTGGGTCATATACTGGTTACCCTCAACTGTCCTTTTGCTCATCTTTGAAGAACTATTTTAAAGTTCGTTTTTTTTTTTTGTTGTTGTTATTT